>JAABUP010000045.1_pt1 | contig 283999 bp, 254 predicted proteins | sample 5559201 | NCBI WGS metagenome assembly JAABUP01 (sample SAMN10711887, study PRJNA513373) | rock metagenome | isolation source: Antarctica rocks | place: Antarctica
CCGGCCTTGCGGCGCGTATCTGGTAATTCTTCTAAAAATTGTATAATGCCCTTTTTCATACCCGTTTTAACAAACAACACCCCCGATTGGTTTAAGAATGCAACAGCCCTGCTCTCGAGAGGGGAAGTATGGCGGCTACTTTCCAACGTATCCGGTTAGGTAAATAGGTGTAAGTTGCCGTTCCTGCTTTTATAATGGGGCAGCCTAGTTTTTATGCCATAAAAGAAGCATCAAATCAGAAACCGCAGCAGGAAAATAAGTTTAAATAAACCGACATAAAAAAAGGGGCATCAAAAACTGATACTCCTTTTATGCACTAAAAATTTGAATAGGATTAATGCTTGCCTTCTTCTTCCGGTTTGTAATTGGCTTTCATCTCTTCCAGTTTTTTCTTGCCATAAGCAAGTTTGGTAATGATTACATACAAAACCGGAACGATAAAAATACCAATCAAGGTTGCAGCCAGCATCCCGCCCAAAACCGTAAAACCAATGGTTTGCCGTGATTGAGCACCTGCCCCACTTGCAAACACTAATGGTAAAACACCTAAAATAAAAGCCATGGAAGTCATGATAATTGGCCGTAAACGGAGCTTCACTGCTTCCAGCGTTGATTCTTCCAGGTCCATCCCTTTATCTACCCGTTCTTTGGCAAACTCCACAATCAGGATCGCGTTTTTGGCAGCGAGGCCGATCAGCGTGATCAATCCGATCTGGGCATAAATGTTGTTGTCAATATGCGGCACAAAGGTTAAGAACAGGATTGCACCAAATGCACCGATCGGCACGGCCAGCAATACGGAAAAAGGGACTGACCAGCTTTCATATAGCGCAGCCAGGAACAAAAACACAAACATAATGGACAGGCCGAAAATGTAGATGGTTTTGGAACCTGAAGCCAGTTCTTCCCGGCTTAATCCTGAAAATTCATAGCCATAACCTTGGGGCAAAGTGCTGGCCGCTACTTCTTTTAACGCTGTTAAAGCATCACCGCTACTGTAACCCGGTGCCTGGCCGCCATCAACTTCTGAAGACCGGAACAGGTTGTAGTGCGAAATAAGCGGGGCACTTTCTATAATCTTATAAGAAGTAAGTGCACTTAAAGGCACCATGGTCCCGGCCTGGTTTCTTACATAATACTGCCCCAGGTTTTTAATATCGGTACGATAGGAAGAATCGGCCTGTTCCAGCACACGGAAGTTCCGGCCATAAATGGTAAAATCGTTTACATAGGTACTTCCTAAATAAGTTCCCAAGGTGCCAAATACATCAGAAACCAGCACACCCATTTTTTTAGCCCTTTCACGGTCAACTTCTAACTGGTAGCTTGGTGTGCGGGCTGTAAAAAAGGTAAAAGCCCTGGCAATTTCGGGTCGTTTGTTGGCTTGGGCTACAAAGTTTTGAACAACATTTTCAAAACTTTTGATATCCGTATTAGCCTCTTTTTGTTCAATGATGAAAGAGAAACCTGCCGTATTGCCCAATCCCGGAATAGCCGGTGGAGAGATAACAACTATACTTGCTTCTTTTATAACCGATAATTTTTGCTGTATTTTAGCGACCATTGCCTGCAACTGCAACGATTTGTCTTTCCGTTCGTCCCAGGGTTTAAGGGAGCAAAAAATAGTACCGCTATTTGATTTATTAGCAAAAGTAACTGCATTCAACCCGCCCAAAGCCGCATAATGCCCTACACCGGGAATGCTGTCCAGAATACCCATCATTCGTTTAATTACCGCAACCGTTCGGGTGCTGGACGAGGCTTCAGGTAAATCAAAAGTGATGTAAATCCTGCCTTCATCCTCTGTAGGAATAAATCCGGAGGGTTTATTTTTAAACAGCAGCAATGTTCCGATGATGATACAAACCAATATAATCACCACAAATTTTGCATAATGGATACCTTTATCAACCCCATTGCGGTAACGGGAAGTAATGCGTCCAAACCAATCATTAAATACTTTAAAAAATTTGTCCAACCAGGAAGAAGATTTCTTATCCTTATCGGTAGGTTTTAAAATCAACGTACATAAAGCAGGCGTTAAAGACAAAGCCACAAAAGCAGAGATCAGCACAGAAATGGCAATGGTAATGGCAAATTGCTGATACAACCGGCCTACAATCCCCGGAATAAAACCAACCGGTATAAATACCGCGGCAAGAATTAAAGCAATTGCAATTACCGGGGCCGAAATATCCCGCATGGCTTGTAAAGTAGCATCAAACGGCGACATGCCTTCCTCGTCCATATGTTGCTGGACGGCTTCTACCACCACAATGGCATCATCCACCACAATACCAATCGCCAGTACAAAACCAAACAAGGTTAAAGTATTGATGGTAAAGCCAAGCGGAATAAAAAACATAAAGGTACCGATGATGGAAACCGGGATAGCCAGCACCGGGATTAAAGTAGCGCGCCAGCTTTGCAGGAACAGGTAAACTACAATAATTACCAGGATTAAAGCGATCACTAAAGTTTGAACTACTTCATGTACCGAAACCTGTACTACGGAAACCGACTCGAAAGGTACTACGTAATCCACATCTGCCGGAAACTGCTTTTTAAGCTGGTCCATTATGGCATAAACACCTGCTGCGGTAGAAAGCGCGTTGCTTCCCGGTGCCTGGTAAACCAGCAGGTATGAAGCCCTTTTTCCGTCAACAAAAGAATTACCTGAATAATTGAACTTACCTAATTCAATACGGGCAACATCTTTTAAATAAGTGATCGAACCGGACGAAGGGTCGGTTTTAACAATCACCTTACCAAATTCTTCCGGTTTTACCAGCCGTCCTTTTACAAATACGGTATATTCAAATACTTGTGAGTTTTTTTGAGGGGGCGCACCCACTGTTCCGGCTGCTACCTGCACGTTCTGTTCTTGTAAAGCAGCCGTAACTTGTGCTGGGGTAATTTTCAGTTCGGCCAGTTTATCAGGTTTAAGCCAGATACGCATACTAAAATCATCCGCACGGGTAAAAATGTCCCCTACGCCTTTGGTCCTGCCCAAGGCATCTTTAATAAAAATATTGGTGTAATTATCCAAAAAAGTAACACTATGCGTTCCTTTTGGCGAGAACAAAGCAACGAGCATCAGGATGCTTGGGTTTCTTTTACGTACTATTATACCCAAACGCTGCACTTCCTGAGGTAAAGTAGGTGTGGCGATACTTACACGGTTTTGCACATCCAGCGTAGCAATGTCAATATTTGTACCTACCTCAAAATTGGCTGTCATGCTCATTTGTCCGTTGCTGGTACTGTTACTGGTCAGATAAGTCATGCCGGGCGTTCCGTTTACCTGCACTTCCACTGGTGTAGCCACAGTTTGCTCCACCGTTTGGGCATCGGCACCGGTATAGGTGCTGGTAATATTTACGGTTGGAGGCGTAATTTCGGGATACTGACCGATGGATAAAGAACTCATGGCCAGTAAACCAACTATCACAATAACCAATGAGATGACGATAGCGGTAACGGGCCTGCGTATAAAAGTTTCTGCAATCATTTGGATGCTTTCCTGTCTGTGTCTAAAAATTTATTTACCTGGTTGTTGCTGGCCTTGCGGGGCTTGTTTTGGTGTCCCCAAGGTGATATGCCCGCCATCACGCAGTTTCTGCAAGCCATCTGTAATGATCTTGTCACCTTCTTTTATACCACTTAAAACAACAATATTACTGCTGACTTTAGGCCCTATTTTTATTTTGTGCTGCTTGGCGATCGTATCCTGGGCAACAAAAACGAAGTATTCCCCCATTTGCTCAACCACAGCTTTGAATGGGATGACCAACTGATTGCCGGAAGCTGTATTTAAAACGTTCAAAACGCAGCTCATCCCGTCCACCAGTTCATTTTGCGGGTTAGGAAAACGTATCCTTACCCGGATCGTTCCGGTTTGGTTGTTTACGCCCCTGTCTATTACCGAAATTTTTCCGGGGTGATTATAGTTCTGGCCACCCGGCAACTGCACTTTAAAAGTAGAATCTTGTTTGAGCGCTTTATTTTGAAGTTTGATAAAACGGTCTATATGGCCTTCATCTACCACAAAATCCACTGCAATAGGGTTTTCCGAGGAAATTGTATTGAGCAAAGTAGAACCAGTTGCGATCTGGGCACCCAACCTCACCTGGGAAATGCCGATCCTGCCGGTAAAAGGGGCTTTGATAATAGAAAATCCTAAATTCGTCCTGGCGGAAGAAACGGCAGCAGTGGCAGCAGCAAGCTGGCTCCTGCTGGTTTCGAGTGTGGCAATAGCGTTGTCCAGTATCTGACGGGCCACAGCATCTTGTTTGGCCAATTGTGTGTATCGGTCTGCATCTTTTTGGGCACGGACATAACTGGCTTGTGTACTTAGCAAATTTGCCTGCGCCTGCTGATAAGCTGCTTCATACAACCTGCGGTCAATTTCATACAAAGTTTTTCCTTTGGGAACCACTTCGCCTTCTTTAAAATAAATACCAGTTATAAAACCAGTAACCTGTGAGCGGAGTTCTACACTGTTTAAAGCCACTACTGTACCTGCAAACTGATCATAATAATTAGCATCTGTTTTTTCGGCTGCCTGTACATTTACCGGTGTAGGCGGAAGGGCTGTATTCTTTTTTTGTGATTTGGAGCAAGATACCCAAGCTACAGAACCAATTAAAAGAACAAAGGACAAATATTTATTTTTCATGTTGTAATTAGCTTTTTAATAATTAACCGAAAGGGAACCAAGTGCCCGCTGAAGATCGACTTTGCTGGAAAGTACCGTAAACAAGGCGTTGTTATAATTAATCTGTGAAGTACGCAGGTCGGCCTGCGCTACAATTACGTCCAGATAAGTTTTGATACCCTCCCGATACTGCAGAAAAACTACATTGTAAACCTCCCTTGCCAGGTCAACATTTTGTTGTTGGGTAAACAATTCTGTGTAATTGCTTTTGTAATTAGCCAAAGCCTGCGTTACTTCCGTACTGATCACATTCCGGCTATTTACCAGGTCTAGATCTGCACGGTCAACTTGTAACCTGGCTTTCCGCAAGTTTTGCAGCCGTCTCGTCCCCTGAAAAATCGGGATCGATAAACTTAGGCCAGCATAAGAATTTTTGTAAGTTTGATTGTACAACGTTGATAACTTGTTGCTTAAATAAGATAAATTATAATCCCCAAAGGCGGAAACAGTGGGCAGAAAACCCCAGCGGTAATACCCAATATTTAAGTTTTGTAAAGATCTGCTGGTTTCCAATAATTGATATTCGATCCTGTTGTTTGGGTTAGCCACAACATTTGTATCAACTGCTATTTCCTGCGATAGGGCAACACTGTCATAAACCGGGCTGATCATCCGGTTATCGGCATTGCCCATCAGCTCTTTTAAGATGGCTATATTTGCTTTGATGGTTTCCTGGGTCTGTTTTCGCGCCGCCAGTTCATTATTTAAAGCAATGGTAGCTTGCTTGTAATCGATCTTGTCCACCACGCCGGCCTGATATTGCTGATAGGCATCTTTTAATGCACGGCGCAACCTGATGATATTTTCATCAATGATCTGTAATTGCTTTTGGGAAAGCAGCAAGCTGTAAAAAGCTTTACTGACATCAGCAACAACATTGATCTGGCTGCTTACCGTATTTTGTTTGTAATACCGGCGTGAAAACCGGGCAGCGCGAGAAGCCAGCAAAACATCATTGTTATAAATAGTTTGGTTGCCTACAAAGTTTATACCTGAGGTATTGTTGACGCCAACTTTTGTAATAACAGGTGTACCAGAACCATTGATTATCGTTGTGGAAGGCAGTTCAAAATAATGCTGCAAAGAACCGGAAGTGGAAATTTGAGGCAGCCAGGCTGATAGAGCAATACCAATATTGCGTTCGTTAATCTCTTCATCAATGGAAGCCTGCTTCAAAACCGGCTGATTTTTCAACGCATAACGGATACATTCCTGCAAAGAAACCACCGGCGGAAGAGAATCTTTGGGAGCTTGTGCCCTTGACAAGGAAGGGCAGCCAAGCGTAAGGACCAGTATTGAATAAAAAGCTACAGAATTAAAGCACATAACAATCTTGATATTGTTTAATCTAACACAAAACAAGCTATATGTTTTTTAAAAGTTAATCATTTGATTAACACAATATCTGAATTTTTTGAAAATCAATAAGTTAGATCATATTGTAATTCAATTATTACAATAAGTAGTTAGAGCTTGTTTAAAATTTGCTTCATAATATTTCCATGCTTCTTTTATCACCTAAAAAATGGCAGGCATTTGGTTTATTTAAATTGATGCAGGCACCAATTTTTATAGGGTAAAAGAAGTATTGGCATTTGTTCTGGTGAAATTGTTTAAACTTTTGATTTTGATAAACAGCCTGGTTGTTGGCCGTTTGAAAAAAGGACACACCCCTAACCCCGCAAGAGGGGCAAGGGGGGGTGCTTCCTAATTGACTAACAAATCAGCACCATACTTTCAAAATCAAAAGTTTAAACAACTTCAACTATTATCTTTAGAAACAATTATGGCAGAAACCCAACAACCGGAAGTCTGGCTTCGTGGCCCTTTGCCTGATTTTCCAATTCTCCTTCAACCCATTGCTTTTGCTTTGATGCAGGCACGGGAAGATGTTAACGAAATGACGCTTGATTTTCCTGATCGTTCGCTTTATGAACGTCCAGGCGGTGCAGCTTCTGCAGCTTTTCACTTGCAACATCTCAGCGGCGTTTTAAGCCGCATGTTTACTTATGCGGAAGGTAAACAATTGACGGAAAACCAGTTGGAATGGCTGAACCAGGAAGGAAAAGATCAGCATAAAAACTATTCTGTTCAGAATTTGGTCAGTCTATTTAACAGTCAAATTGAAACTTCCCTCCAAAACTTAAGGGAAATTGATGTAACTACTTTAACAGAACTACGAGTTGTTGGCCGTAAACAATTGCCTTCCACCGTTTTCGGTTTGCTAATTCATGCGGCCGAGCATACGCAACGGCATGTCGGCCAGCTTTTGGTAACGGTTAAAGTTTTAGGGTCTGTTTAAATTTTGTCCAGCCTGCTTTTCATACTTCTTTTATGCCATAAAACCTTAAAATCTTATGCTTTTGGTTTTTTTGGCCAGGCCTGTTGTTTGTTATCCTTTGTCCATGGCCTAAAGGCCGTGGCAATTGAAGTTCAATATTGCATTTTGCCATGTCAGGCCAGCTTGTTATTGGCAGCTACAAAAAATGTTGTAAAACAAGGCGGTTAAAATTGTCATGGCCTTCAGGCCGTGGAGTGTATAAATTTAGATGTGGCTTTAGCCAAAATATCTGGGATGAAATTTAAACAGGTTCATAAAAGCACCAAAAAAAGGTGCATAAAAGAAGCATGAATCAGCTATTCCAAAACTCGAATTTTCTATTGGTAAAAATAGATTTCGGGATCATCGCGTTTACGCCCACCGTTTGATCAACCACTTGCGTTACTTCAAAATCAACACCGGTACTGGCGATAGACAAAGCTTCGTTAAAAGTAAAATCCAGATCATCTTTGATGAAATTGCAGGCGGCCAAAGTTGCGTTTTTCATGGCCTGGCGTAAATCTTTGTCCAAACCGATGGCAATAAAATGTGTAGGCGTTTCTGCGCGTGGCTGCGTGATTTTTTTATCTTTATGAATAACAAATTTGGCTACTAAAGTCAGCGAAGCTTCTATCGCTACGCCGCTCACTTCGCCTGTTCCCTGCGCGGTATGGCAATCGCCCGTGGTAAACAACCCTCCCGGAACGGAAACTGGCAGAAACAAAGAAGTACCTTTTACCAAACGTTTTAAATCCAGGTTACCGCCATAAAAAGCAGGCGGAATAGAACTTACGCGTCCTAAATCTGCCGGAGGCGACAGCGCCATCACCCCGAAAAATGGCTTCAATGGTATTTCGATCCCTTCCTTAAAAGACCCGTATTTTTTATTTTTATCGTAACGGTAAACAAAAGCTTCCGGTGTTTTCACGTCATCCGGGATAGCACCACCGCCCGGCCAAACGCTGTTTACACCATAATTACTGCGGATCAGGATGTCCAGGATTTGTACTTCCAGCATATCTCCGGCTTCTGCGCCTTCAATAAAAACCGGTCCCGTTAAAATGTGTCCGCGCAAACCTGAAGGTTCTGGTTTAATGGTTTTAAGGATGGTAATGATTTCCTGCGCGTGTTCATCAATCGGCAAGTTATTCTTTTGATAAAATTCTTCCGGGTTTTTTTTGTTGATGCCAACCGTATTGATCGTTTCGATGGCAACTATTTGTCCGGGTTTTATGGTTGCTACCGGTTTTACATCTGCGCCATAAAAACCGTTGACCATGTTTTCTGGTATCGTCCTGATCGTAATGTCCGGTTTTATGGCTGCATTTTCTGCAGATGCTTCTTTTACCGGCAAAAAATCATTAAAAGCGGAAGCACTTGCGGTTAAACTTCCTGCTGTTAGCGCAGCAATTCCGCCTAAACTTGTTTTTTTGATAAAATTGCGGCGGGAATTTTCTTTTTGCTGATTTGGTATGTTTTTATTCATGGGATTTGTGTTAAAAGCAATATGTTTTTCTAAAAATAAACATTTAATTCTTAAAAAAAAGTATTTTCCCTGATACAAAACTGTTTTCTTAACCAATCTTTAATATTGAAGTTGTTTAAACTTATTTTCTTGCTGTAATTTTTTTTGATGCTTCTTTTTATGGCATAAAAAACAAGGTCGTCCCCCTTGCCCCTTTAAAGGCGGAACCTGCAACCGACATCTGTCTAAACAAATTTTAGGACAAGACACAATGGTAAGATAGCCGCCATACTTCCCCCTTTGAAGGGGGTTAGGGGGATGATTTGATTTCAACTGATTAAATTGTTCCTTAAAAAAGAAAGTTTAAACAACTTCATTGTATCTTTAAAAATGTCTGCAACACAACTACAAGAAGCATTTTTTAGGTTCGATACTTACAACGCAATCGACCCTAACCGGGAAGAATTTGAAGGAAAAACCTATCCAAAAGAAGTATTATATGCCGAGCGGATGACGAAAAAGCTGAACGACTACGCGCCGGAAGCGCCGGAATACATGCAATTGGCTGTTCGATGCCAGCATATCGGCCGCTGGGAAATCGCCCGGAATTCTTATCCCATGGACCGGCCGGGATATTTGATGTGGAGAAGTCAGTTGAAATTGCACCATGCTCAGATTGCAGAACCGATCTTGAAAGCTTGTGGTTATGATGAAGAAACCATAGAAAAAGTAAAAGCTTTATTGTTGAAAAAGCAGTTGAAGCAAAACCCCGACACGCAATTGATCGAAGATGTGATCTGCCTGGTTTTTGTGGAATATTACTTAGACGATTTTGCCAAACAGCACAGCGAAGAGAAGATGGTGGATATTTTGAAAAAGACTTTGAAAAAGATCTCGCCGCATGGGATTGAAGAAGCGTTGAAGATCAACATGACCGATCATGTAAAACAGCTGATCCTAAAAGCGGCTTCCTGATCTAATTTCTCATGCAATTCTAATATTGTTTAAAGGAATAAAATGCTTCAAACAAACTTGTGATATTGCAGCTTTTATACAAAACCACAAGAAAATTAAAATGAAAAGAAATGCAACTGCCGTTTGGAACGGTACCGGAAAAGATGGAAAAGGAACATTAAGTACACAAAGCGGCGTATTGAAAGAAAGTCAATATTCTTTCAAAACCCGTTTTGAAGATGGCATCGGCACTAACCCGGAAGAACTGATAGCTGCAGCCCATGCCGGGTGTTTTTCCATGAAATTAAGTTTTAATATTTCTGCAGAAGGTATCACACCGGATGAAATTACCACAAAAGCTGCTGTAAACTTAAACCCGGAAAAAGGCGAGATCGATACGATCCATTTAAATGTAAAAGTAAAAGCAGCGGGTTTGTCACAAGAAAAATTTGAGGCTTTGGTGGCAGATGCAAAAGAAAACTGCCCGGTTTCTAAAGTATTAAAAGCTGCTGCGATTACGGTTGATTCTGAATTGCTTGCTTAATTTTGTTATTTAGAAAATAGATTAAGAGTGAGGCCGGGAATGCCTCACTTTTTTTGTTTATTGCTGATTTAAATTTCAAGATGAAAAATTGCCTTGCAGTCATTCTGCTTTTTTTATCTGGTTCAGCTTGTAATCAAAATCTCAAAAAAACCGAGGTAAAAGAAGTAACCAATAAAGTTGTTAGAAAAATTTTAACTTCTTTGGAAAGCCATATCGTGTTAAAAAGGCTGACTAGATTTACAGGATTTTTTTATACATTTTCCAATCCGTACTTTTTTAATTCGTCCAAAGGGACTCCTTCCCATTTGCCTGGCGCATTGCCTTTGTAACCCAGGTCTTCAATACCCATTTTACTGGTAAAAAAGCCGATTGCTGTCAAGTTCCGCATTTTATTAAAAAAGGCCACACCTGTTTGCATTGCTGGCTTTGCTTTCATCGGGTAAGCAATTTCGTCTATCATTGCCTTTCGCTGTTGTAAAGTACAAGCTTTAAAATCACTGTTGTACCGGTTAAGGCATTGCAAGTCGAGCCAGCGCAACCCACCGCGCATGGGCAACTGGTGTTCGGGTTCGTCCTTCACGATAAATTCTATGAATTCCGGCACTTTAGCATCAGACGCACTTCCGCTTTTTCCGTCTTTGGGAATGATCATATCTGCCAGGATGGTAATTGTAGCTATTTCATGGGCATCAAAGTAGGTTTCTTTGTTCAGTTCCTTGTCCCGTTCCAGTTCAAAACCCTGCCGGCCGGTAGGATCTGTGTCCGCAATTTTACCAGTAGTTTTTTCCTCGCTTCCGGTTTTGCAGGCTGCAATTAGCGATGTTGCAGCTAAAGTACCTATTCCCAAGGCTTTTAAACTTTCTCTTCTGTTCATATTCTTATATTCGGATTATAGTTAAACATTTTGTTTTTTACGCTGCTCGATCAGGTGCTCGGCCGTCCGCATAGCCAGCGCAAGGATTGTCCAGGTCGGGTTTTTTTCAGATTGTTGTGTAAATACAGAACCATCTGTAACAAACAGGTTTTTACAATCATACGCCTGCCCCCATTTATTCAACGGTGCTTTTTTGGCATCATCACCCATACGCACCGTACCTAATTCATGGATGCCTTTTCCCGGTTTATCCAGTCCATAGTTAGTTTCTGGTCCGGCTGGCTGTAATAAGGAGATGCCTCCGGTCGCTTTCAAAACCTCCTGTGTGGTTTCCTGCATGTGTTTCGCCTGTTTGATATCGTCCTGGCTCCATTTGTACCGGAAACGCAATACCGGAATACCAAATTTATCTACCACATCCGGATCAATTTCGCAATAGTTATCTGCTCTGGCAGTAGAAGCGCCGTGGCACCCAATACCAACCATGCTGCCATAAAAGCGCCGGTAATCATTTTTCAAGGAAGCACCATAACCGCCACCATCTTTTGTTTTGCCATCCGCGCCCGGTATATAACCGTTTAAGAACGGAACAGGTGCGCCTTCAAAACCAAAATATCCCCCATATCCCGGCATGAACATGCCGCCAAACAATTCCAGGTGATAACCTCTTGAAAATTTTTGTTTACGGCTATCTAACCACCAGGGGGCATATAAGTGCAGACTGCCTACGCCGTCTTCGTTAAAGCGTTTCCTATCTAATAGTTGTGGCAAAATTGCTGCGCCCCCTCCTTGTGTTGAATCATGCAGGTATTTACCAACAACATTGCTGCTGTTGGCCAAGCCGTTGGGATAATGGTCTGATTTAGAGTTCAACAAAATACGTGCAGACTCGCAGGTGCTGGCAGCCAGGATCACAGTATTGGCGTTTACCTGGTATTCCTGCATATTATTTTTATCGATGTAAGACACCCCTTTTGCAAGCCCTTCCTTGTCGGTTAATATCTCACGCACCATTGCGTTAGTTATTACTGTTAGATTCCCGGTTTTCAAAGCTGGTATTACCAAACACGAAGAGGCAGAGAAATCACCATATATCTTACAACTGCGGTTACACTGGCCGCAATAAAAGCAAGGCTTACGATCGTTATTTCCTGGCAAAGGCGCAGTAAGCACCGAGCCTCGGCCTGCAATCACTTTGATGCCCAGTCCGGTTGCCGCTTTTTTTACAAATAGTTCACCCAGCCGGGGTTTAGGCGGTGGCAGGAAAATGCCATCTGGGTCATTTTCCAAACCTTCCATTGAGCCGTACACACCCAGCAAACGGTCAACTTTATCGTAATAAGGTTTAATCTCCTCATAAGTAAGCGGCCAATCATCCCCTACGTCATAATGTGTTTTACATTTAAAGTCCATCGGGCCCATCCGCAGGGAAATCCGCGCCCAGTGATTAGTGCGGCCGCCCAGCATTTTTGCCCGAAACCATTGAAATTCAGAACCTTCCTTTTGGGTATAAGGTTCTCCATCTATTTGCCAGCCACCATAAGCAGCATCAAAATCACCCAAAGGCCTGGTTGCATTGCCACCTCTTCGCGGTGATTCGTAAGACCATTTTAACTGCTGAGAATCTTTAGCTGGATCAAAGAAAGGTCCTGCTTCCAGCATCAATACCTTTATCCCTGCATTGGCCAGCACATAACCCGACATGCCGCCGCCTGCGCCAGAACCAATAATAACCACATCATATACAATTGATGATTTTTTTATCTGCATTTTTTCTAAAGCTTTAATTTATGATGGATCAGGCTAAACTGCCCGCTTTTACAATTAAATTTTTTGTGGCCGTTGTTCCTGCGTAATCGTCCAGGTATTTATTGTCTTTGGAGTACATTTTCAGCAAGCCGCCTTCATACTCAACGCTTACCCAGCCCGTGAAACCGGATTTTTTAATAATTTTAAACATGCGGCTGAAATCCGTTTCAACATCATTGCCAGTCGTATCAAAAACATGGGTTTTAGCATGAACGCCTTTTGCATAGGGCATCAATTCGGTTATGCCTTTGTACCGGTCATATTCTTCCAAGCATTTAGTTTTTATGTAGCCGGCAATATCATTGGTTTCCGGTTTGGTACGGTTAACACAAAAGTTTCCGAAATCGGCCAGCGTACCGCAATGGTTGTTGTTCACCTGTTTCATTACACCAGCCAGCCATGCACCATTGCAGGAAATACCGATATGGTTTTCTACAACAACATCTATATTTTGCTTGCTGCCATAAGCGATTAATCTGCCTAAACTGTCAACGGCTGCATTGGCAACATCGGCAGGATTTCCTTCCCCCTCTGCATTCACCCGGATCATCGGGCAACCCAAAGCTGATGCCGCGTCTATCCATTTGTAATGATTTTCTACCGCTTTTAACCGGGCTGTTTCATTAAGGTCACCCAGCACGCCTTCACCATCAATCATGATGCGGAGGTTATAGGAACCTGCATCACCCGAACGCTTTTTTAACTCCTTCAGAAAAATCTGGTCTTTGGCTTTATCTGCAAAAAACATAGAGCAATAGTCCAGTCCGGTAATGCCCAGTTCTTTTGCTTTGGCCGGAAAATCAAGCGCGTCCAGTTGCTTTGTCCAGAACTGACTGGCAAATGAGAACTGCGAAATAGCAATCTTGAAAAAAAGTTCTTTCCCTGCCTCAGCATACAGGTATTCGGGTAGCGAAGCTACTAAGCCAATACCTGCTGCGCCCATCGCAGTTTTCCTGATAAATTCCCTTCTGTTGGTTTTCATGTCGATTGGTTTATTTATTTAGTAAGTTTTACAAAATGAAGGTATAAATAAAAAATATCATTTGGTAAATTTTACAATATAATTTTTTTAATATTATTTGTAAGCCCTCCCATTCTTCTTCTACTGATGAAAATATAGACAATGTTAATTTTAACGCAGTGGCGGACACACCTATTTTTATCCGGTAAAAGAAGCATCCTAACCTTCCGGAGAAAAAATTTAAACAGTTCTGAACCAAGGATTGCTATTTTTGGACATGAAAACCAAAGCTGAATTAAAGGATTTTATACTGAACGGACATTTGTATTTTATTCCGCATGTATCAATCGATTGTGCAATATTTGGCTATCATGACCAGCAGTTGAAGCTGCTGCTTATTAAGAATAAGTTTGTGGATGGCTGGTGCCTGCCCGGCGGTTACATCAGGCGGACAGAAAAACTGGTTGAGGCTGCTTCAAGAAACGTAAAGGAACGTACCGGTGTGGATAATCTTTTCCTTCAGCAGTTTAAAACCTTCGGTGACCCGGACCGGACCAGATTTGAGGATTTTGACGAAGAAAAATGGTTTGAAATGACCGGTTGCCAGGTAGGCAAAAACAACTGGCTGTTAGACCAAACCATATCTGTCGGCTTTTATGCAATCACTGACTTTTCAAAAACCATTTTGCAGTCTGACTTGATCGCGGTAGAGTGCGGCTGGTTCGATGTAGATGCCCTTCCGAATTTGGAGTTTGACCATAATGAGATGGTAAAAGAAGCGTTACATACCATCCGTGTGCAGTTGTACCATTACCCAATCGGCTATAACATGCTGCCCGAAAAATTCACTCTTGCCGAAATACACGCTTTATACGAAACGCTGCTGAGCAAAAAGCTTGACATCAGTAATTTTCCGAAAAAATTGATTGCCCTGGGCTTACTGAAGAAACTGAACGAAAAACGTAGCATCGGCGCGCACCGTTCACCGCACCTATATAGTTTTGATAAAGAAAAATATGATAATGCGCTAAAAGAAGGTGTCGTGTTATCTTGAAAATAAAGATCAAAAAATAAACTGTATTTGGTTTGCGTTTTAAGCAGCCTGAAGGCCTTATTTTTAATCCTATTAAAACAAGAATTATTCGGTCTATCTCTTTTTTATAATTTAAAGAACAAAATTTGAAGTTTTTTGCCAATTAAAGTATCGAAAGTATATTTGTTTGGATTATTTCCTAATGCTTCTTTTATACCCTTCAAATCAGTGTTTTTTTATTGGTGATCAGCAAAAAACTAAAAGGAAAAGTATAAATTTTAACGGTATAAAAGAAGCATTGGGGAAAAGCCGGCAAGGCAGACGCATTAAAATAATTTTTCTGGATGCTAAAAAAGATGGATCCAAGGAAAATTATAAAAAGTCGCCTGTCCAATATGGTTAGTGCATGGGCTGATAAAAACGGACTGATATTGGGCCAGCTACGGGTTTATGAGAAATCGAATGAGATTACGGCCATCCCCGATTTATTGACATCCTTATTTCTAAAGGATTGCCTGGTATCCATTGACGCGATGGGCTGTGGAGCATTTCAATTCCGGTAAAAAACAGGTCCATAAGATTTTATTGGGTTTGAATAAGGTAATTTACCAGTAAATTCCATGCGGACTTTCGGTCTTTCCAACTTTCCGACTTTTCCGTTTTATCTTTGCAGATGATCCTTCCGCAGCAGCATACCATTTTTTCTATTGCAAACGAAGCACAATTTCTGGAAAATGCTTTGCAAATTTTTCACTTTCAGGCAGAGAATTGTTCGGTTTATAAAACCTATTTATCGTACCTGAACATCCATCCGCGGGAAATAAAAACGCTAAAGGCAATACCTTTTTTACCGATAGAATTTTTTAAAACGCATTTTGTTATCAGCAATAAACAGGAACCGCAGGTTACTTTTACCAGTTCGGGCACAACGGGAATCACAACAAGCCGGCATTTGGTTACCGATGTTTCCTGGTATCAAAAAAGCTTCCGCCAGGGTTTTGAGCTGTTTTATGGCGACATCAAAAACTATGCTTTTCTGGCGCTGTTGCCTTCTTATTTAGAACGTTCGGGTTCTTCTTTGATTTATATGGTGGAGGATCTGATCACTGAAACCGAAAATCCCGACAGCGGTTTTTATCTGTACAATGATGAAGAATTGTACCGGAAACTGATTTATCTTCAGCAAAAAAAACAACCAACCGTTTTAATCGGTGTTACGTTTGCTTTGCTAGACTTTATCGAAAAACACCAGCTTCATTTTCCCGAACTGATCATCATGGAAACCGGCGGGATGAAAGGCCGCCGCAAAGAAATGATCCGGGAAGAACTACATCAAACGCTTTGTCAGGGTTTTGGCGTTCCGGCCATTCATTCCGAATATGGAATGACGGAACTGCTTTCGCAGGCTTATTCTTTAGGACAAGGTTTGTTCCATTGTGTTCCCTGGATGAAGGTTTTGATCCGCGACACGAACGATCCTTTCAGCATTCTTTCTAATGGAAAAACCGGCGGCATCAACGTAATTGACCTGGCCAATATCCATTCCTGTTCTTTTATTGCCACGCAGGATTTAGGCAAGCTTTATGAAAACGATGCCTTTGAAGTTTTGGGCCGGTTTGATTTTTCGGACATCCGTGGTTGTAACCTGCTGATTGGTTAAAAACGGATGCTTCTTTTACCACCTAAAAATCAGTGCGGAAATGCTATTTTTACCGTATAATTATCTTTAAAAATGATCGAACAGTTTCTGAAAGACCAGCAAGAGCCGAAAGCAGTTGAAAAGGTTTATTCCCGTTTAACCGATCTTTTAAACAGCGGCGAAGAAATTATTTATATCGCGGTGCAGAAAAAACCGCTGGTGAATATCACGCCGGATTGCGTGGCCATCACCAACAAACGTATTTTCTTTTTTACGGCTGCCAACCTCGGCCTGTCTATCAAATTTTTGGATTTTGTGTGGAAAGATGTGATTGAAGTTAAGCTGAAAGAGGAAATCCTGGGCGCTGTTTTCAGCATCAAAACTTTAAACGGCGCCGAAACCAGTGTTGATTTTTTGCCAAAAGTACAGGCAAGAAAACTCTATCAGTACGGACAGGAACGCGAGCAGGCCGAACGCGAAGAACGCCGCCAGCGCGATTTGGAAGAAAAAAGAGCAGCTTCGGGCACCATAATCCCGGAGATGAGCCGGTTTGCTTCAACCCAAAACATGCAACCAACTACACCAAAACCAGTTGAAGAAACTAAAACTGATGAATTGACGGTTAAGTTAAAAAAACTGAAAATGCTGTTTGACAACGGTTTGATTACCCAGGAAGAATACAACCAGAAGAAATTGGAGTTGTTGAGTGAGTTGTAGGTTATTTTTTGAGTATAAATTCCACGATTGCATAAATTGCTGCTAACTGGCCGAATAGAAATAGAAACATCCATTTTATAATATCCGATCGTGAATTTGCAATGTCTGTTTTTAATTCTGTTCTCAAATCTGCAATCTCAAGCTTTAATTCATTCCTCACATTTGCAATTTCGATTTTTAAACTATTTATATCTGCCTTTAAATCGGATTTTATTTCGGAAATATCTTGTTTGGTTGCCAAAACATCTTTTTTAAGATCAAACTGTTTTTCAATGTACTCAGTTAAAGTTTTGGCTTGTTCCTCACCAACCTTTTCTTTCAAAATCTGAAATAACTGAATTTCTGAAACTTGCATATTCAAATTTACTAAAAAAATAATCTAATAACCTGAGTTCGATTAATCAAAAAGCCATCCTTTGATTAGAATAAGCTTTTTAGTGTTCCTGTTACCAGTGAAATATTAACATGTAAGGAAAGATCCTCTACTAAAGCCCATATAGCTTTTCTCTTTGGTTGGAATGTGTACCTTTTTTGTTTTAACCTGTAATAATTCAAATAACACCGTTTGTATAAAAAAAGGAGGAAATTTATTCCTCCTTCCATTCATATTAGGCGCCATTAATAACCCGGGTTCTGATACATTTTCACAGGGTCAAGTTTATACTCGTCAAAAGGTATCGGATAGTAACGGTCTTTGGTGCTGAAGTTAGCAACTTGCGCCAAACCAAAGTCGGCTTGTTTTTTGGCTTTGAAGTAGGTTACCAGTTCATCAGTAGTAAAGGTACGCAGCAAATCAAACCAACGGTGGTGCTCAAAGGCCAGCTCAACGCGGCGCTCATGTAAAATAGCCAGTTTAAGCGTTGGGTATCTTGAAGCATAATCGCTATTTGCCATCGATACGGCATAGGTTGGCATGCCTGCACGGGTGCGTACCTGGTCTAAGAAACTCGTAGCAGTTACAGCATCACCAAGGTAGTTGTTTACTTCGGCCAATGACAGGATCACATCTGCATAACGCATCAAAATCCAGTCGTTGCCGCCGTAGCCATTAATACTGGCACCATTGCTAACATCTCTGAATTTAGTAACAAACCAGTCTTTTACAATAGGATCGTTAGCGTATTTAACAGAGAAGGTCATGCGCGGATCAGTGGTTTCGTACTCGTTGATCAAATCGTGGGTAACGTTATAGCCCACACCCGAAGCAATTTTTTGCGAGTTAACGGTTTCGCCCTTAGCCTGAAAATTGGCTGCTATTCCCGAGCTATAATTAAGATCACCTTGTAGATTCACAATCTGGAAAATTAGCTCGGGGCATGTTGTTTTTTTGGTTACGTCAAAAACATCTGTATAAGGAACGCTGCTTAAAGCGCCAAAAGTACGCACGTTGTAAGCTGCCATTAACGCTGTTTTGGCGTTGTTTAAATTAGTTGTGCGGTTGGCCTGATCTAAAGTTGTAGCCATGGTAAGGTATACCTGGCCTAACAGGAAATTAGCCGCGGTTTTTGATGCCCTGCCGGTTGCAGCCTGTAAGTTTGGAAGCGGGCTGTTAACAACATCTGTTAAATCGGTAACTATTTGCTGGTAAACAATATCCTGCTTTACGCGGAAAGTTGAAGCAGCAACATCAGCTGCAGACGATAGTTGTTTGGTTACCAAAGGCACATCGCCCCAAAGGCGCACCAATTCAAAATAAGTGAATGCGCGTAAAAACTTGGCTTCGGCAGCATATTGCAGCTTTAAATTATTATCTGAAAAGCTAACCTGGTCAATGTGTGATAATACCACGTTGGCGCGGCTAACTGTAGTATACAAGGATACCCAGTGGCTTTTAAGGTAAGTATTGCTGGGCAATATAGCAAAGTTGTTGAACTGGAAAGGCTCGCCCGAGTTTGACTGGTTATCGTTAGTACCGGTATCGTCAGAACGTTGATCTGTCCACAAATCGCTGCTTTCGCCAACATTGTTGCCACTACGTAATGATTGGTAGATGCCGTTTACGGCTAACAAAACGTCGTTAGGTGTTTTATAGCTGGCATCAACCGTTACCGCGTTGGGATCGCTTTTATTTAAAAAGTCTTTTTTACAAGACGGACTTATTGCCACAACCGCTGCAAGGCAGGCAATGACTACAAATTTCTTCTTCATTTTTATATCTCTTAAAAAATTATCAAAAAGTAACATTAACACCTAAGTTGTATGACCTAACCAGCGGGTAAGTACCATAATCAATACCCGGCGCAAGGTTGGCCGGCTGTGTGCCGTTTGATGCAGCGCCAGAGTAGTTATAATCCACATCGGGGTTATATCCTTTATACTTGGTAATGGTAAATGCATTCACTACGCTGGCAAATACACGTGCTTTGGTAAGGCCCAAGGTGTTTTGCAAAAAGCCTGGTAGGGAGTAACCTAATGTTAAATTGGTACAACGCAGGTATGAGCCGCTTTGCAAATAGAAAGTTGATAAACGGGTGCTGTTACTTTGGGTACCGGCGCGTGAAGCGCGGTAAACTGTACCATTGCCCGGGTCGGCAGCATTTCTGTACCTGTTGGCCACATCGGCGTATTGGTTGCCAGAGCCCTCCATGTTGTATAGGTAGTAATCCTGGCCGTCAAGAATCTGGTTACCGTATGAACCATTGAAAGCCGCACTTAAATCAAAACGTTTATAAGTACTGTTTAAGGCAAAGCCGTAAGTAAATTTAGCATACGGCGAACCGATGATGGTTTTATCCGCATCGTTTACTATACCATCATGATTGGTATCAACAAACCACAGATCGCCTATTTTGGCCGGGTTGGTTTGTGATGCCGATGGCGCTGTTTTGCCCAAATTATCGGCAGTAATTATACCGCCAACTTTATAGCCATAAAACATACCAATAGGCTGGCCCTGAGTAGTTATGCTGGTAAGGTATGAACGCTCGGCACCGTTAATGATCAGCGTGTTGTTTGATGGTAACTTAACAACCTTATTACGGTTTAATGAAATGTTGCCGCTTGCGCCAAGGGTGAAATCTTTATTGTTAATTATCCTGCCGTCTACCTGGAAGTCAAAACCACCGTTCCGGATCTTAGAGTCGCGCAGGTTGGTTAAAATGGTTGTACTGCCCGATATTGCCGAAATAGGCTGGTTATACAACAAGTTATATGAATAGCTCAGGTAATAGTTGGCGATGATGGACAAGCGACCTTTAAACAAAGAGATATCTGCACCAAAGTTATACTGTGAGGTAGTTTCCCAGCTCAGCGTATTATCTTTAATACCACCCGGATAAGTCGCCGTTACCAGGCCACCATTTAATACTGCACCAGATGGTGTTGCCAAAGTTTGCTGAATAGCGTAGTTAGGGATGTTGAAGTTACCGCTTCTACCCCAGCTTGCACGGATCTTAACTGTCGACTGATCGCCAAGGAAATTGTGATAAAAATCTTCGTCAGACAGGTTCCAGCCCGCAGCAACCGAAGGGAAGTAACCATATTTGTTTGCCGGACCAAAACGTGATGAACCATCCGCACGGAATGATGCAGTTAAAAAGTATTTACCTGCGTAGTTGTAGTTAGCACGACCAAAGTATGATAACAACGAGTATTCGCTCTTGTAAGCCGAGTTTAAAGCAAAGTTAGCGGCCAATGCTCCCTTATTTGATATTTCGGGGATAGCATCGTTTTGGAAACCGTTTGCTCTTACGCTGATATAATCGGCACTGGTCAATTGCGCGGTATAACCGGCCAAAGCGTCAAAATGGTGCTTGCCAATTTGTTTGTTGTAGTTTAAGGTAAACTCGGCAAGCTTATCAACTGTAACCAGGTTTGACGCCTGTGCATTAGCTGCCAAAATTGACTGTTGCGATCCAGGAGCAAAGTTACCGTTGCTCAACGTGGTTGGGTAGTAATAATCATACTTTTCAGTATAGGTTTCTGTACCCAGGTTGGTTTTAAAATCCAAATCCTTCAATATATGGTACGTTGCAGCAGCGTTGTAATGGCTGCGGTATCCTTTCCTGTTAATTTTAATACGCTCGGCAAGTGCAAGCGGGTTTTCAATACCCTGGTAACCATATTGCGTTGAAACGGCAGCTTCGGCATTGGTAGCTAATGATCCATCGGCATTATAAGCAGGCAGGTAAGGCATGTAAATAAGCGCGCCAAGAATAGGGCTGTGGTCAAAACGACCTTCCGTTGTTTCCTGATTGGTGTTTTGTGTGTAAGATATGTTGGCACCAATGTGGATGCGTTTACTTACATCACCATCAATATTGGCGCGGAAGTTATAACGTTGCTGGCCGGTACTTTGAATAATACCCGGCTGGTTTTGGTATGAACCGCTCACATAATAACGGATATCACTTGATGCGCCCGAAAACGACAAGGTATGCTTTTGCATGAAAGTATTACGGTATAGCTCATCCTGCCAATCGGTATTTACTGTTTGCTTAATCGGTGTTTGCGATGCAAAATTATATAAGCCATCGGGGATACTCACGCTGCCGGTGTTACCTACTTTAGTTACACGGGTAGTATTGGGATCAGAGTACATGGCATCGTTCCAGGTATGGCCGGTATTTACCCAAAGGTCATGATAGGCGTTGTTGCGACCATCTATAACCAATAGGGCAGCCTGATCGGCATTAAGCAGTTTTACTTTGTGGTCTAACTGGTCAATACCGGTTTGCACATCATATTCAAAACGGCCTTTGCCCAATTTACCTTTTTTAGTAGTGATCAATACCACGCCACCAGATGCACGCGAACCGTAAATTGAGGCCGATGCAGCATCTTTCAAAATGTCGATGCTTTCCACATCTTCAGGGTTAATAAAGATGTCGTTTCCAGACGGATAACCGTCGATCACGTATAGCGGGTCTGAACTGGCATTGAACGAGCCAATACCCCTAACCCTTATTTTAGGGCTCGTATATGGCGCGCCGCCTGTTTGCGATACCTGTACACCGGCCATTTTACCAACAAGCGCCTGCCCCAATGAAGGAGAAGAGAGGTTAAGATCGCTTGATTTCACACTGGCAATTGACCCGGTAACATCACTTTTACGGATAGATTGGTAACCTATAGCAACTACTTCGTTCAATAAATTAGTTTGTGGTTTAAGTTTAATGCTGATAGTGCTTGCCTGGCCAACAAAAGCTTCCTGGGAGATAAAGCCAACAAAAGAAAAAACCAAAGTTGTTCCCTGTTCTACAGTCAAACTGTACTTGCCATTGATGTCGGTTACTGTACCATGCTGGCGGTTGTTCTTATCATAAACACTTACTCCCGGAAGTGGCTGGTTGGTGTCATCCGTAACTATACCTGATATAGCTAAGGGGGGTTGGCTGCTTCTGCCGGTCTTGCTATGTGCACCTGCTGTAACTGCAAGCGCAAAAAAGAGGATCATGAACAGGCTTTTCTTACTTAAAAAACCTTTGAAAAGATTAAGTGTAATCTTTTTATGCATATTTTTAAAAATTAGTTGTTAGAAAAAGACGGTAAAGCATTTTGAACGCTTTGTAAGTTAAAATAACAATTGAACCGGGCCGGAAGCATGTTGGCGCAGATTCCGGCCTTTTTGTTTCATTGCGTGAGGGTCGTAAGGATTTTTGCTACATGTGATTTTTATTAAAGTACGTATGTGGATTATCTATTGAAAAGCTGCTCGGCCAGGCTTATGCAACGTGCTGTTTTTACCGGTATAAAATTTGTATCCCTGCTGCTTCCGCTGGCTGCAAACCTACCTTCGGTATCTTAAATCTACCACACCAAAACATTAAGTTTATATTAATAAAAACAGTATCCAGAGCGGTTGGCCGGGCTGTGTTTTGAAGTAGAGTATAGCTTTGTTCTACCAGTGCGTAGTCATCAGGTTAACGTTGTTGGTACGGGAAGAAGTTACCGCGATCCCTTTTTCGGCATTCCCCAGAAACGTAAACCCTTCCAGTTCATCCAGGCGGTTGTCCAGGTTAATTTCGCTCACTGCTTCCATCTTTCCCGTGGCCAGCGATTTTGCCAGGTCAACATAAGTAAAACGCCATTTGCGGCCTTCTGTCTGGTTCTGGATCAGCACCAGCAGGTTTTTATCTGCTATCCAATGCAGGTTCTGCACCCAGGGCGTGCAGGAAAATTTCTTGAACAAAACACCCGGTTCGCTGGTCTTTTTACATTTTTTCAGTTTTTCAGGGTCGTATAACCTTACTTCATTGCCCTTATTCCCGTAATCTGCAGTAGCTACATACCATTTGTTTTGATATTTTACATACTCCGGCCGTGTTCCCTGGATGCAGGCATCATCATCAATCGTGTTCAGCAAATTGCCGTCCAGCGTACCGGTTTTCTGCAGTCCTTTCCAATCGATCCAATAAATCACTGCCTTCCATTTGGTTCCTTCATCATTCAGGCGGATAGAATTTCCGATAAAAACAGGCCCGGAACCGTGATAGGCAAAACCCGTAGGATGGTTGATGAGGTCTTTGCCGTTTTGTGTCAGCTTGTATTCCTGGTGCTGATACACCAGGCTGTCGTTGCGCAGTTGATAAGCCCGGATCATGCCCACTTCGCGGTCGCCGTACAAATACAAGTTTCCGTTTTGGTAAGAAACGCCCTGGCAGGCACCTAAAGAATCAACAGTTATTTCACGGCTGATGTTCATGCTGATGGTACCGGAAATAAAAGCAGACAGGCCAAAAGCGGCAACGATAACGACAAACAATGTTTTTTGCATGGTAAAAACAGTATGGGCAAGAGGATAAACGAAAACAGGGATTTTTTAAGGGTCGAGCGGTTCGTACGGGTTAATTTGCAGCGATTGTATCAATGGATAAAATTCCAGGCTAGTATCTGAGATGCGGCTGCCTAATCTGTAAGGCACGTATTTCAGTTCCTTTTCACACCGCCCGGCCATGTTCGTGATGTAATCAGTTTGAGATTTGTCGGTAACAGTGAGGCAAGGTTTATCAAACGGCATTTTGTAACGAAATATCAGCCGGGCACCGTTTCGGATATTGGTTGTGGTGTGCCTGGCATGCGGGTCTATCAAAATAACATCTTCCGGTACATGCAAAGTTTCGAGCATGTATTTTTTCATTTCTTCGGCCTCGCAGTATTTTGTTTTATAAGGATGAACCTTCCCGCCCGAAACCAGGATAAAAGGAGCTGCCCCTTTTTGATATTGCTGAACCGCCAGCCTACAGCGCAGCATCCCTTCTGCACTTAATGCGGTTGTCAAATCCTCGCCGCCAGCGCCCGGTACCAATATCAAGGTGTATTTGTAATTGTTCCATTTGATGTTTTTCACCCTGTCGGCAGCAGCTTTGTTAACCGTTAGCGTCATAGGTTCATCAGCGGATGCATCCTGCCGTCCGTTCATCTGCAAATACAATAGTGCCGCGTGTAAAGCGGGTTCAAAAAACAAATCGCCCTTTTTCAAATCGCCCTGCAATACCGTAACAGCATCATACAAAAGGGTGGGATATCTTTTGTCTTTTATATTAAAACTGATTGAATCTATCTGCGGATAATTAGGCTTTTTGCCTCCGGCATAAACATCAATTGCATAATTTACACCAGCAGCGTCCTGCTCCCAGGCTTTTACCAGCAGTTCGGTTGGTGAAAGATCACGGTACAAAACATAAGTTCCAGACGGGATAAGCCGGGTTTTAACCAAACGGTCTAAAGCGTTGCCGGACTGGTAAAGCTGTGTTAAGCGGTTACTTACCGTTTTGATTTCTGCATCGGTAAACTTTACGTTTTCTGTAAAGCACGTTACCTCTTTGCAATTAAGTGAAGCTTTTAAAGCATTTAATTTGTTTTGGGTAATTTTTGCCAGTTCAGCATCAGCGATCAATAATCTACTTGCCTCTTTATCTTGCTCTAATAAAGTAAGCAGGTAATAATTTTTAGTTTGAACCCAGTCCTCTGAGTTTAACTTATATAAAGGATCAGGTGCATTTGGCTGTGCACTTGTAAAGCAGGGGACACCAAATAAGATAAACAGCAGTAAAAAAAATTTCATAAAATACTTGGCTCTTTTTACTGCAAAAGAACCTGGATCATATAAACGATAAATTAACGAAAGGTTATGATTATGTATTTTTTTCCGCTGATACCTAACAAAAGTTAAACTTTTGTTTACTTACAATATAATATTGAAAGCTGATTTTTAACGATGATTATTCTGCAATCAGCAAAAAATAATTTTTCCTGCCTTTTTGCACCACTAAGTATTTTTGGTTGATCAGATTTTGTATTGTAAAAACAGCATCCGGTGTAGTTTTAATTTTGTTGATGGCCACGCCTCCGCCCTGGATCATTTTTCTGGCTTCCCCTTTGGATGGAAAAACTTTTGCTTTTTCGGCCAATAAATCCACCACAGAAACCCCTGGTTCCAATGCTGATTTTTGAATGTTGAAAATTGGAACGCCTGCAAACAAAGCTTCAATTTCCTCATCGTTCAACTCATTCAAAAACTCGATACCAACATTTCCGAACAAAAACTCGGATGATTTGATGGCCTTTTCATATTCTGCTTCTCCATGGACACGAACGGTAATATCTTTTGCCAATGCTTTTTGTAAAATTCGCAAATGCGGCGCAGCATTGTGTTCTGTTTCTAAAGCTTCAATGTCATGCTGTTTTTGCAGGGTAAAAATCCGGATGTAATTTTTCGCATCATCATCGCTTGCATTTAACCAGAACTGGTAAAACCGGTAAGGCGAAGTTTTTGCCGGATCCAACCAAATATTTCCATCTTCAGATTTACCAAACTTGCTGCCATCAGCTTTTTTAATCAGTTGTGTAGTTAAGGCAAAAGCTTCGCCCTGCCCTTTCCTGCGGATCAGTTCTGTTCCGGTAACCATGTTTCCCCACTGGTCCGATCCGCCCATTTGCAATTGGCAATTCCGGTTTTTCCACAAATAATAAAAATCGTAACCCTGGATCAATTGATAAGAAAACTCGGTGAAGGACATGCCGGTTTCGCCTTCCAGCCGCTTCTTCACCGAATCTTTGGCCATCATATAGTTTACGGTGATGTGCTTTCCCGCATCACGGATAAAATCCAAAAACGAGAAGTCTCTGAACCAATCGTAATTGTTGACCATTTCGGCTTTGTTCTCTCCAAATTCAAAGTTGATAAACTTTTCAAGCTGCTTTTGTATGCCGTTTAAATTATGCTGCAATTCATTAGCAGATAATAAATTACGTTCCTGAGATTTGCCCGAAGGATCGCCAACCATGCCCGTTGCGCCGCCAACCAGCACAAAGGGTTTATGCCCGGCCTGTTGAAAGTGGATCAAAGTCATAATTTGCGCCAGGCTGCCTACATGCAATGAATCTGCCGTCGGGTCAAACCCGATATAACCCGAAACCATTCCGCTTTGCAGTTTTTCTTCCACTCCGGGCATCGAATCGTGGAGCATTTCCCGCCAGCGCAATTCTTCTAAAAAATTTATCATCAACATCAAATTAAAAGCGGCAAAGATAATAGAATCACTGAAAAGCAGGTTTAAACAGCGGAAGCAATGCTTCTTTTATCAGGTAAAAATCTATTTTTTCTTCCGCCGGTTTTGTATATTTACAGGTAATGAACTTTTTATCTCATTTTTATTTCGACCGTAATTGCAACGATGCTTACCACGTTTTGGGTTCTGTGATGCCAGATCTGTTGCGGAATGCAGACAAGGAAGCGCAGATAAAACCCGAGCGTTTGCCGCTGCAACATCATGCTGCAATTTGCTCGTTAATAAGCGGCTGGAAAAAACATCTGGAGATTGACCGGCACTTCCACTCTTCCGGTTTTTTTATACACCACGCGCATCAGCTCAAATTATTATTGACACCTGCCGTTGCCGGATCTGAAGTGAAACCCTTTTTTTTAGGCCACATCGCGCTGGAACTGATCCTGGACAATTTACTGTTGACCACCAATACTGTTTTTGCCGATGATTTTTATGACCATTTAAAAAATGCCCGTGAAGCTGACATTTCTGCTTTTTTAGTTTTGAACGGCATTGATCCGCAGAGATTCCTTACGTTTTATACTTTGTTTATCAATGAAAAATACTTGTACTCCTACACTCAGCTCGACAGCGTGGTGCATGCGTTGAAAGGGGTTTGCCTGCGTATCTGGAAAAACCCGTTCACAAAAGCTCAGGAAATGGCTGTAAATGAAGTTGTTCTGCTTTATAGAAATGCTTTATCCAATGATTTTATGTTGATTTTTGAAGAGATTGACACATTGTTATTAAAATATTAGCCTTTGCATGACTGCAATTTGCGCTATTACCGATAAAATCTGTTCAAAATCAATTAAATAGCTAAAAAACTTTTTTGACGTAGCTATAAATTTTTTATTTTTGCAGCCCAATCTATTTTTGGGAAAAGGAGATAAATTATTTAATGGCAAAAAAACAAGAAGCAGAAAAAGAATTACAAGCAAAACAAGCTGAATTTCAGGACGCAGGAAACCTGCAACTGGAAAAAGAAAACATTGAATCAGAAGCAGATTCGTCACTGATCGAATCCATCAAATCCAACATGGCACAACCTGCCGGTGATTTTGATTGGGATGCTGATGAAAAAAAATTCGGTAACTATTCCAATGAAGACCGTGAAAAACTGGAACATTTGTATGATGGCACTTTTCACTCGATCACCAAAGGAGAAATTATCAGCGGTTCAGTCGTTACCATCAACAGTAAAGATGTGGTATTGAACATTGGTTTTAAATCTGACGGTTTGGTATCTGTGTCTGAATTCCGTGATATGCCTGATTTGAAAAAAGGCGATTTAGTGGATGTTTATGTTGAATCTCAGGAAGATCTTAACGGTCAGTTAGTACTCTCCCGTAAACGTGCCAAAACCCAACGTTCCTGGGAACGCATTAATGAAGCTTTAGAAAAAGATGAAATCATCGAAGGTTATGTGAAAAGCAGGACCAAAGGTGGTTTAATTGTAGATATTATTGGTGTGGAAGCCTTTTTACCAGGTTCCCAGATCGATATTAAACCTATCCGCGACTACGATATTTATGTAGGCAAAACGATGGAGTTTAAAGTGGTCAAAATCAACCACGAATTTAAAAACGTTGTGGTTTCCCACAAAGTGCTGATCGAAGATGATTTGGAAAATCAAAAAACAGAGATCGTTGCGAAATTAGAGAAAGGACAAATTTTAGAAGGAACTGTTAAAAACATTACTGATTTCGGTGTATTTATCGATTTGGGCGGTGTTGACGGTTTGCTGCACATTACCGATATTTCTTGGGGACGTATCGAGCATCCGCGCGAAATTTTGTCATTAGATCAAAAAATCAACGTTGTTGTTTTGGATTTTGACGACGAGAAAAAACGGATTGCTTTAGGCCTGAAACAATTAACGCCTCATCCTTGGCAAAGCTTAACCCAGGATATCCAAATTGGTTCCAGGGTTAAAGGCAGGATTGTTACCGTTGCAGATTATGGCGCTTTCCTGGAAATCATTCCGGGAGTGGAAGGTTTGATTCACGTATCAGAAATGTCATGGTCGCAAAACTTGCGCAGCCCGCAGGAATTCTTAAAAGTTGGAGATGAAGTGGAAGCCCAAGTGCTGACTTTAGATCGTGATGACCGGAAAATGTCTCTCGGTATTAAACAATTAACGCCCGATCCTTGGCAACAAGCCGCTGTTAAATATCCGGTTGGCAGCCAGCACAAAGCAACAGTTAAAAACATGACCAACTTTGGTGTGTTTGTAGAATTGGAAGACGGTATCGATGGTTTGATCCATATTTCTGATCTTTCCTGGTCTAAAAAAGTAAACCACCCGAACGAGTTTACCAAGGTTGGCGAAGTATTAGACGTTGTAGTTTTAGAACTGGATGTTGATAACCGCAAACTGAGCTTAGGCCATAAACAACTGGAAGAAAACCCTTGGGATACTTTTGAAACCATCTTTAATGTAGATTCTATACACACCGGAACAGTAATTAAAGTTACAGATAAAGGTTCTATTGTGGCTTTACCTTATGGTGTTGAAGGTTTCGTACCAACAAAACATGCAATCCAGGAAGATGGCAAACCGCTAAAAGCAGAAGATGTTGTTGAATTTAAAGTAATTGAATTTAACAAAGAGAACAAACGGATTGTGATTTCCCACTCCCGTATTTGGGAAGATGCCAGAACAGAAGCCCGCATGGAAGAGTTTGACAAGCGTAAAAAAGAAGCAAAAGCTTCTACTGTAGCTGTTAAAAAAGTAAAAGATTCTGTTGAAAAATCTACACTTGGTGACCTAAGCGTTTTGGCCCAACTAAAAGAGCAGATGGAAGGTGCGGAAAACACCGCCCGTAAAAACGACAAAACAGAAGAATAAGCTTATCTCCTTTTGATTATATCAAAGCCTCTCCTTTTTGGAGGGGCTTTTTTATGAGGTAAAAATTACGATGCTTCTTTTACCGGCATAAAAAACAGTATCATTCACTGAACCCTAATCTTACCGGAACGAAAACCCATTCCGCAATATCAAATATTTTCCTACTTTTGCCCAAATCAACCGGTAATGCAAAACCTGACACTGCTTGACGGCCAAAAATTTCAGATCACCATCCAACGTCTTTGCCGGCAATTGATCGAAAACCACAATGATTTTTCCAACTCTGTAATATTAGGTATTCAACCGCGCGGCCCTTTTCTGGCCAAGCGGATTGCAGGAGAATTAAAAGCTATTTTGCCCGGTGCTTCTATTTTTTCCGGCGACCTGGATATTACTTTTTTCCGGGATGATTTCCGTAGAAGGCAAAATCCTTTGGTGCCGAACCAAACTAAAATTGATTTTATCATTGAAGATAAAAAAGTGATTTTGGTGGATGATGTATTGTGGACCGGCCGAACCATTCGCGCCGCTATGGATGCAATGCTGGCATTCGGAAGACCGCAAAAAGTAGAACTATTGGTTTTGGTGGACAGGCGATATTCACGCCATTTGCCAATTGAACCGGATTATATTGGTATTCAGGTAGATTCCATCGCTTCGCAAAAAGTGATTGTGAGTTGGAAAGAAGCAGACGAAGCAGACAAAGTGGTTTTGTTATCAGAAAAATATTAATGGCCGATCAGCAAAAATTGAGTTCCCGACATCTTTTAGGCATTAAAGATCTCAACAGAAACGATATTGAGTTGATTTTTGAAACAGCAACTAACTTTAAAGCTGTTTTAAACCGGCCAATAAAAAAAGTTCCTTCTTTGCGCGATGTAACCATTGCAAACATATTTTTTGAAAACTCTACCCGAACCCGTTTATCTTTTGAACTGGCACAAAAACGGCTTTCTGCGGATACCGTAAATTTTGCAGCAGCTTCATCCTCAGTCAGCAAAGGTGAAACACTGATTGATACCGTCAATAATATTTTGGCCATGAAAGTGGATATGGTAGTAATGCGGCATCCTTATGCCGGTGCCGGGATTTTTTTATCGCGGCATATCAAAGCACAAATTGTAAATGCCGGTGATGGCGCGCACGAACATCCGACGCAGGCTTTGCTGGATGCTTTTTCTATCCGGGAAAAACATGGCGAAATAAGCGGAAAAAAAGTAGTGATCGTAGGTGACATTTTGCATTCACGCGTGGCATTATCCAATATTCTGTGTTTAAAACAACTGGGCGCAGAAGTGATGGTTTGCGGACCGACAACTTTAATCCCGAAATTTATTGGTTCGCTGGGCGTAAAAGTGGAACACAATTTAATCAAAGCGTTAAACTGGTGTGATGTGGCCAACATGCTGCGTATCCAATTGGAAAGGCAGGATATTAAATACTTTCCGTCTTTGCGCGAATACACGATGTTGTACGGGTTGAACAAAAAAATTCTGGATTCGCTGGATAAAGAAATTACGGTGATGCACCCCGGCCCGATCAACCGCGGGGTAGAAATTACCAGCGATGTGGCCGATAGTAAGCAATCTATTATTTTAGATCAGGTAGAAAACGGCGTTGCGGTGCGGATGGCGGTTTTATATTTGCTGGCCGGGCAAATGTAATTGTAAGTTTAGCTTCTGTTAAAGTTGTGTCAACCTGTTTTTGGATACTTCTTTTATCAACTAAAAACAAGTAAACAAACAATAGCTTTTGTACAATTACAAGTTACATTATAAAAATTACAGTATAAAAGAAGCATCTAAATTGTGGTTGAGGTTAAAAAAAATCAGAAATATCTTGTTGCAATTTTATTGTTGATTATGATGTCTTCATCTTCAATTGCACAAACCATGCAACAGCAAAAAAGCGATTCAATAATTGTTTTATTGAAGAAATACATCAATGCAAAAGATGCTGATGCAATTTATGATTTGACTGGAAAAGATTATCAAAAAGATTTAAGTAGAACTTTTCTTACTGGTTTTTTAACCAAAAAAATTCTTCCGTTAGGTGAAATCAAAGAATCTTCTTTTTTAAAATTGGAAAATAAAACCAGTATTTACAAGTTACAATTTGAAAAGGAAACACTTCAATTATCCATGAACTTGGATGAGAGTAATAAAATCAGATTGTTTCTATTTAAACCTTTTGTAGCAGTAAAGCCAAACAAATCTGTCTTGGTTGCCACATCCAATCCATTACAAACGCCTTTGGAGAAAGAACTTGATTCCGTTATTCGCATTTACATTCAAAAACCAAACCCGGTTGGTTTAAGTATTGGGATATTTAAGGCAGGTAAAAACAGTATCTATGGTTATGGCGAAACAGTAAAAGGCAATAACAAAATCCCTGATGCCAATACGATATTTGAAATTGGATCCATCACCAAAATATTTACAGCTACTTTGTTAGCATATTTTGTGAATCAGGGCAAGATAAAATCAACCGATCCTATAACTAAATATCTGCCGGATTCTGTTGCCAAAAATATAGTGCTAAAAGAAGTATCCGTTTTATCTTTATGCAACCACACTTCCGGTTTGGCACCTTTACCGGACAACTTTGAAACAGGAAATTATGATCCGGTAAACCCTTATAAAAATTATACCCGTGAAAAGCTTTTTGCTTATTTAAAGAATTGTAAATTGAATTCCAAGCCAGGCGAAGTCTATGCTTATTCTAATATGGGCTTTGGATTATTGGGTGTAATTTTAGAACGGGCCAGTAATCAAACTTATGAGCAATTAGTTAAAAATCTAATTTGTGGCCCTTTAAAATTGGAAAGCACCATTCAACATTTATCACCACAAGAAAACATACGTTTTGTAAAAGCGTATAACGAAGCCGGAAAAGAAACACCTGCCTGGGATTTTGATGCACTCCAAGCTTGCGGATCCTTACATTCAACCATAAATGATTTATTAAAATATGCAGAAGCTAATATAAAGTTGGAACAAAATGAACTTTCCAAAGCTTTTCAACTTACACATCAAATCACTTTTGACAAAAATATTAAAGTTGGATTAGGCTGGCATATTTTAAAAGTAAATACCACCGAATATTTGTATCATAACGGAAGAACTGGCGGAAGCAGTAGTTTCCTGGCTTTCAACAGTGATAAAAATATTGCAGTCGTGATCTTATCTAATTCAGCAGAGTCCACAGATTTAGTTGGCAGCGATATAATTAAGCTGCTTTAATAAAAATTTCAATATATACGCAACTAAACTTTAATTACGTTACAAGTCAAAGTCCGTACAACAGCAAATTATTTGCTCGGTTATTCCCGGCAAGGTTTTAATTTAGCGGCACCGTTACCAAAACAACTATGATAAAAACACTATCCGCTTCTATAATCCTGCTTTTATTAACCGTATTTACCTCCATCGCACAGCAAACAGCTTATTTTAATCTGAACCGCAACTACAATGCAGCCGTTGAATTGCTGGATAAAGGCAAATACGTAGCTGCTGCAGAACAGTTCAGGCTGGTAGAAAAACAAAGGAATAAAACCAGTAACCAGCCGGTTTTTGAATCAGAAAGTTCTTTGCTCAAAGAAGATGCTTATTATTTTGAAGCTGTTTGTGCCTTAAACCTGGGCAATGATGATGCAGAAAGCATGTTTCTCCGCTTTATTAAAGAACATCCGGAGAACCCGCTGGCAAAAGTGGCTAACTTTCAAATCGGAAAATCCTACTTCCAACAAGAAAAATACCAGGATGCTTTGACTTGGTTTGAGAAAGTCCAGGCAACAGAACTCACCGGAAAAGAAAATGCGGAATATAAATTTGATAAAGGGTATTCTTATTTTGAACTGAAAGATTACAAGAATGCACAATTGATTTTTAGTGAGATCAAGGATCGGAAAACGCCATATTCTGAAGATGCCACTTATTATTTCGCTTACATTGCTTATTTAAACAAGGATTATCACCTCGCGTTAGTCAACTTTGAGAAGCTGAAAAACTCAAAGAAATACGAAGCCAGCTATCCGTATTATATCACGGCTGTTTATTATTTAGATAAACGATACGATGATGTGATTGCTTATGCCGTGCCGATTATCAATACAACCAAGCAAACCAACGAAACGGAAATGCTGCGGATTATTGCGGCTTCGTATTTTGCCAAGGTTGATTATCCGGATGCGATTAAATATTATGAGCGTTTTCAGGACCGTGATCAGAATAAAACCCAAAACAACCAAGACAGCTACCAGATGGGTTATGCTTATTTTAAGACCGGTAATAATCCGCGGGCCGTTAGGGAACTGGAAAAACTAATCGACAAAACAGATTCTTACAGCCAAAGCGGGAATTACACGTTGGGAAATGTTTTCTTAAAAGTGAACAACAAGCAAAGTGCCCGCAATGCTTTTTTGGCAGCGTCAAACTTAGATTTTGACCGGGCTTTGCAGGAAGATGCTCTCTATCAATACGCCAAATTATCTTACGAACTGCAGTTTAATAACCAGGCACTCGATGCCATTCGTTTATACCTTAAAAATTATCCCCGTTCCGCCAAAACGAATGATGCCAAGGTTTTGCTGGGGGAAATTTTGCTGTCCACCAGTAATTATAAAGAAGCGGTAGATATTTTAGAATCGGTAAGCAACAGAAATGATGCGGCAAAAGAAGCATATCAAAAAGTAACTTACTACCGGGGTTTGCAGTTTTACAACGAACGTGCTTTTGAAAACGCCATCGGTATATTTTTAAGATCATTGAAAGACCCGGTGGATGATAAAATTGAAGCGTTGGCTACTTACTGGATGGCAGAATCCATGTATGAAGTGCGGAAATACGGCGAATCGGTGGATAATTTTGAAAAGTTTATAAATATGCCTGCCGCCAGGAAAACCAGCGTTTACAATTATGCCAATTACGCTTTGGGCTATGCTGCTTTTGGCGATGAAAAATATACAAAAGCGGCCAATAATTTTGAGCATTTTACAGAAGGCAGCGAGCGCGACAAAAACACGGTAAACGATGCCATCCTTCGTTTGGGCGATTGTTATTTTGTGTTGAAAAATTATGGCAGGGCCAACGAATATTACAACCGAATTCTTTCGCAACATGCTAAAGGCGAAGATTATGCCTTGTTTCAGCGTGGCATGATCCAGGGTTTGCAGGGCCAATTGGATACCAAAATCAGTACACTGCAAAGTTTGTTGAACCAGTTTCCAACCTCGGATTATGCGGATGATGCGAGCTTTGAAATGGCTTACACCTATTTCCTCAAAAACAACGGCGATCAGGCGCGCAATGATTTAACGGCGATGATCCAAAAATATCCGCAAAGCAGTTATGTGCCGCGCGCTTTGGTTACGATTGGTTTGATCGACTACAACGCCAACCAGGATGAGCCTGCTTTGGAAGCTTTCAAAAGAGTGGTCAAAGATTATCCCGCTACGGATGAAGCCAAGCAATCCCTTAAACAAATCGAAAAAATTTATACAGATAAAGGCGATGCCAAAACCTTTATTGATTATGCCGCCACCACGCCGATTGGAAATTATAGTTCTGCGCAGCAGGATAACCTGCTGTTTACAGCAGCAAATAATCTGTATTTACGTGGTGATTTTAACGGAACGGTAAATGCGGTAAACGCTTATTTTGATAAGTTTTCCAAACCGATCAATGATAAACAGGCCCGTTTTATCCGTGCCGAAAGTAATGTGAAGTTGAACCATCCGGAAGATGCAGTTTCGGATTATAACTTTATTTTGAACGACTGGACAAGTATCTACACGGAGAAATCACTGATCAGCATGTCCAATATTTATTTAAGGCAAAAGAAGTATAACGAAGCGGTGGTGTTTTTGAAACATCTGGAAACCAATTCTGAATACAAAGCCGACTATACTTTTGCGATCAATAATTTGCTGCTGTCGTACTCGGAGATGCAAATGCCGGACGACGTCCTTCGGTATGCGGCTTTGGTTCGTACCAACGAGAAAGCTTCCGAAGAAGACAAATACAAAAGCGGTTTGTATGCCGGTAAAGCTTATCTGCAAAAAGCCGACACCAGCAATGCAGTCAAAGAATTTAATTATGTGCTGAACAATACCAAAACAGTTGCTGCTGCCGAAGCAAAATACAATGTGGCCAACCTGGAATACCTCCGCAAAAATTATAAAGCCTCACAAAAAACCTGTTTTGAACTGATCAATAAACTGGGCGATTATGATTATTGGGTTGCCAAAACTTTTATTCTCCTGGCTGATAATTATGTGGCTTTAAAAGACATTTTTCAGGCAAAAAGCACTTTGCAAAGCGTTATCGGAAACTACAAAGGCAATGACGGGATTTTGCCCGAAGCCAAAGCGAAACTTGCCCAACTGAACAACAAAACCAATACCAAGAAAGAGAACTAAGCAATGAAGTTAAATACACTCCCCGCCTTTTTGTTATCCGGACTGATGCTTCTTGCGGTTCCTGCATTTTCCCAACAAAAACCGGTTCAGAAAAAATCAGTACCAGCCAAAACAAAAAAAGTCAATTCAGCCAAAACCACAACTCCTGCCAAAACTAAAACGGCCACCAAAAAAAGTACGGTAAAAACAGCATCGGCAGACACCACCAGAAAAGCACGCAATACAGCAGCAAAAAAACCGGAACAACAGCAAAACCTGAACGAAGAAATTGTAGTGACCAGCGCGTACAAACCGGTTTTGGCCGATGCGGTAAAAATCCGCAGAAACCCGAATTTGGATGACAAGCAGGATGTGAAACCGTCTTTTACTTATACCAATTTGCTGGACAAACGCCTGAACAGCAATGCGGGGATACAACCTTTGGAAGCGATGCAGATCCCGAAAACTGCGCAGGACACTTTGTACAACAACTATGTAAAAGCAGGTATCGGCAACTTAAAGACTACTTTCGGAGAGCTTTATATTGATAATGGCCGCGACCAGGCGTTGCAGGTTGGCGGTTTTGCCAAGCATTTTTCGCAGCAGGGAAATCTGCCCAAACAAAAATCAAGCAGACAGGAAGTTGGCGTTTTTGGGAAAAGTGTCGGCGCAAACAACAGTGTCAGCGGCCGCATCAATTATACGCGCCGCAATAATTATTTTTATGGTTTTGACCAGGATAACCCGCCGACAAACCTAATCCCCGGAAAACAACATTTTAACACCATTGAAGGTGAAGCAGAGATTGCCAAGAACTTTAAAGATGTGGAGAACGACTTTGTTTATGCCGCAAAAATTACAGGTTATGCTTTTAACAATGCTTTTCAAGCAAAAGAAAACAACATTCTAATTGATGTTTCGATCAACCAAACCGTTAAACAATTTTATGCCGGTTTGAACGCTTCGCTGGATGCCGGGAGCACGAAAGACAGTTTGTACAATGTGAGCAATAATATTTTACGCGCTAACCCTTATTTAAAATTGCAAGGCGAAAATTACAAGATTGATGCCGGCGTAAATTTGGTTTCCGAGTTTGGCAGCAAAAGTAGCCTGCGGTTGTTTCCGGCAGCGAAAATTGAGTTCCAGGTAGTTCCCAAATATGTACGCATTTTTGGGGAACTGCGAGGCGATATTGATAAAACTTTGCTTCGGAATTTATCGGAAACCAATCCATTTTTAGATCAGAATATCGACATCCGGAATTCTATTGACCGCTTGACTATCAGCGCTGGTTTGAAAGGGACGATTGCGCCTGGCTTGGGTTTTAAAGCGGCTTTTATCCGTCAAAGTATCACCGGAATGCCGCTGTTTGTGAATAATTTTAATTTCAGCAGAGGACAGAATAAATTTATCGTAATTTATGATGGCGGGAAATCAACCGTGACCGGTTTCAACGGCGACTTGGATTTTAAAGCATCCGAAACAGTAGATATTTTTGGCAGGTTTGAATACCGAAAATATGCATTGGCAACAGAAGCAGAACCATGGAATTTGCCAACTGCAAAGCTGACGGCCGGAACCAGTTTTCATATCAATAAAAAAATAACGGTCAACGGGGCGTTGCTGATCCGGGGCGAAACCAAAGACCGGATTCTAACTTCAGCAACTGCTTTTCGGGTAATTACGTTGCCTTCTTTTGCTGATTTGAATGGCGGTGTAGATTACAAAGTTTCCAAACGCATTTCCGTTTTTGTACAAGCAAACAACTTGCTCAACACCAAGTATCAAACATATCTCTATTATCCTGCAAGCGGATTTAATATATTTGGCGGCGCAAGCATCGGTTTCTAATCTATTTTGATGTTCCTGAATTTACCCTTATTTTTAACCGGATGGATGTAGCGGCTTATATCAAAGAACTGCTTGACCGGGAGCATTTGGTTTATGTTCCGGGTTTGGGTACTTTTTCAAAACATAAAATTGCAAGCATTTACAACTCCGGGCAACACCAATTTTATCCCCCTAAAAACAGTATTGATTTTGCGGAAGGAGAAAAACAGGATGATATGCTGGAGAAACACATTGTCCGGCAAAAAAATATTTCGCCGCAAGCTGCAGGATATTTTATACAGAAGTTGGTCGACCAGTTGAAAAACGATTCAGCACTTAAAAATATACCGGTAAAAGAAGCATTGTTTCCGGTAGAAAATGAAAAAACGGATGCTTCTTTTAACCGGGAAAACTTTGGATTGCCGCCGGTAAAATTATCAGCCTTAAAAAAAGAAGCGGATTTTACCAGCCAGGAAGCCGTTGCCAAAAAGGATTATACAGAGGATCCTTATCGGGATTTTTCAAATAATTTACCAGAAGAAGAAGCAATCGAACCTAAAAAAAGCATAGGTTTTTGGGCTGCGCTATTTTTATTGCTGGCTGTTTGCCTGCTGGGCTGCTATGCTTTGTACTTGTATTACCCGGATATTTATAGCCGTTTTATCCCAAAGAAACAAGCTGCCGTTGTTTTACAAAAACCTGTTGTTGATTCTGCTAAGCATCTTCCGGCAACCCAAAAGCAAATTTCAAATGATACTGCAAAAGCAAAAGTTGTTGCAGATACACCGGCATCGGCAGTAAAAAACATTGCCCCTGCCCTGCGGCCAGCAGCAAAAGATACGGCCGCAACAGCATTGTCCGCAGATCCTGACCTGGTGGCCAAATCACCTTACGAGATCATTGGTGCTGCTTTTAAGACGTTAAAAGGGGCAAAAATATTTTTATCCCGACTGAAATCAAAGGGGATGCACCGGGCTAAAATATTGAAGAATACATCCGGTAAGGCAGTGCTGATCACTTTTGGTTCATTTCAAGATAAAGAAACCGCACACGCTGCATTAGAAAAACTACGTGCGAAAGACGTTCATTCAGAAGCTTATATACAACACTATTTAAAATGATGCTATTATTTTTACAGGCAACTGCCGATACAGCCGCACGCGCTGTTGATACTTTAAACCGGGCCGTACAAGCCGGAACTGCACAACCTCATGAACTTCGTTTTGGCGACTTGCTGGTAAAAGGCGGCTGGGTGATGGTTCCGATCGGGATTTTGGCCGTACTGGGTTTGGTGATATTTTTTGAACGCTTTTTCACGATCAGAAAAGCAGGGCTAAACGAAGCAAACCTGATGTCGCAGGTAAAAGCCAATATTACTTCCGGTAAATTGGATTCGGCCATTGCGATTTGCCGTAACAGCAACTCGCCGCTTGGCCGGATGCTGCAAAAAGGGCTGATGCGGATTGGCCGCCCGATAAAAGATATTGAAGGTGCAATCGAAAATATTGGCCGTTTGGAAGTTTCCAGGTTAGAGAAAAATATCGGGATCCTCGGGATCGTGGCCGGTATTGCACCGATGTTTGGGTTTTTGGGGACCATTGCCGGCGTGATCAAGATATTTTATGATATTTCTCAAACAGACAACATCAGCATGGGTGTAATTTCAGGCGGGCTATACGTTAAAATGGTAACTTCCGCAGCAGGATTATTAGTTGGGATCGTTGCATTTGTGGGCTATAACATTTTACAGATGATGGTAGATAAAGTAATTTTGAAGTTGGAAACTGACTCGGTTGAGTTTATTGATTTGTTAGAAGAACCAAGCAAATGAATTTAAGAAAACGACATCTCCGGGCCCGTGCAGAAGTAAATACTTCGGCCATGAACGATATTATGTTCTTTTTGCTGCTGTTTTTCCTGATCGCTTCCACGGTTACCAATCCGAATGTGATCAAGTTGATGCTGCCGAAATCATCATCCGGACAAGCAGTTTCCAAAAAGACCATCACGGTTTCCATCACCAAAGACCTTAAGTATTATGTAGATAAAAAAGAAGTTCCGATAGCAGATCTGGCCGCTACACTTCAATCCTACAAAAAAATAGCGACAGAATTAACGATTGTTTTATACGTGGACAAAACTGTAGCCATACAGGATGTGGTAGAAGTGATGGATACGTCGCAAAAATTGAACATCAAACTCGTGCTGGCAACAGAACCTAAATAATGATACAACACCGGGAAGACAATTATTATCCGAAAGCTTTTTTGTTCACGGGCATCATCCTGGGTTTATTTTTGTTGCTGGCCTATCTGATCGTTTTTTCCATGCCGCCGAAACAGGAAGAAGGGACCGGTGGTATCCTGGTGAATTACGGCACGACGGACGAAGGCATGGGCAAGGATTACATGAGTGTGGAAGAACCTTCTCAAGCAGAAAAAGCCAATAAAAGCAAGCCCGACAAGATAAAACCTGAAGCCAAGCCGACCGAAAAAGTCAGTGCCGACAACAGTGATAAAAAAGTAGTTACCCAAACTACAGAAGATGCACCGGAAGTGGCACCAAACAGTAAAAAACCAAGTAATACCGTCGCCACAAAAACAGAGGTAAAAGAAGCAAAGCCGCAGGTTAACCAGAATGCTTTGTACAAAGGCAAAAAAAACGACGGCACCGGCGAAGGCGACGGAACCGGCAACAAGCCAGGCAACCAGGGCAAAATTACCGGCACCACTTTAACCAATAATTACAACGGTACAGGTTCCGGCAACGGCGGTAACCTCAACATGACACAGCGGAGTTTCTTGACCAAACCAAGTGTTTCTGACGGTAACAGACGTGCCGGTAAAATTGTGGTGGATATTCGGGTGGATAAAACCGGCAACGTGGTCTATGCGCGCGCCGGTGCCCGCGGGACCACAATCAGCGACAGCGACCTGCTGCAAAAATGTGAAAATGCAGTGCTTGGCGTAAAACTGAACGCTTCTGAAAACGCACCTGACACGCAGGTTGGAACAGTTGTTTTTGTGTTTCAGGTGAAGTAGGTTTTAGCTTTGAGGTATCAGCAATCAGGTCTGGATCATAAAGCTACGATACTTCTTTTATCGGTATAAATTTGGTATCCGTTTTAAAATAAATACAGCACTACGGGATTTTTAATTTAAACAGAAACCTGTCAACATGAAACCCATAACTGAACATGGACTACCAGCAAACGCTTGATTATTTGTACCGGCAACTGCCTATGTTTACGCGCGTTGGTGCTTCGGCTTTCAAAAAAGACCTGACCAATACCATTTTGCTCTGCGGGAAGTTAGGCAATCCGCAGCAGCGGTTTAAAACTATCCATGTTGGCGGCACGAACGGCAAAGGTTCCACTTCACACATGCTGGCTGCCATTTTGCAAACTGCCGGATATAAAACCGGATTATATACTTCGCCCCACCTGAAAGATTTCCGGGAACGGATCCGCATCAACGGCGAAATGATCCCGGAAAAGGAAGTGATAGATTTTGTGGCGGATCAGCAGGAAAATATCGATGCCATTGAGCCTTCTTTTTTTGAGATGACCGTTGCGATGGCTTTTGATTATTTCGCCCGGGAAAAAGTGGATGTTGCGGTGATAGAAGTGGGTTTGGGCGGAAGGCTGGATTCCACCAATATCATTACGCCGCTCCTGTCCGTCATCACCAATATTGGCTGGGACCACATGAATTTGCTTGGCAATACTTTGGCTGAAATTGCTGCGGAGAAAGCCGGGATCATCAAACCTGAAACGCCTGTTGTGATTGGCGAACACCAGCCTGAAATTGCTGCTGTTTTTATAGAAAAAGCAAAGCAGGAAAATGCACCGGTCCGTTTTGCTTCGGAAGAATGGAATGCGGCAATAGAAAAGCCTGAACCAGCAATGAAAGCAATCCCGGAGCTTTTGCATGTTCAAATTTCTTCGTCAGAAAAAAACCCGCACCCGGCAATCAGCAATAAAAACCTGCAGCTTGATCTGACCGGTTTGTATCAGCTTAAAAACCTGAAAACTGTGCTTTCAGCAATTGATGAATTACGAAACCAGCAATTCCATATTTCGGACGATGTTGTTTTTACTGCCTTAAAAACAGTAAAACAATTGACCGGATTGATGGGCAGATGGCAGGTTTTAGACCGAAACCCGCTGATTATTTGTGATACCGGCCACAACCCGGAAGGAATTAAAGAGGTATTGAGCAACATCGCAGCAACGCCTCATCGCTGTTTACACTTTATTTTAGGGATGGTTGCCGATAAAGACATTAGCAAAATTTTGGTTTCGCTACCCAAAAAAGCAACTTACTATTTTTGCAAACCGGATATACCGCGCGGACTGGATGCTAAAACACTAAAAAAGCAGGCAGAAAACTTTGGCCTGTCAGGCAACTATTTTGATAGGGTAAACGAAGCATTGGCTGCTGCAAAAAATAATGCCCAACCGGACGATCTGATTTTTGCAGGCGGAAGCACATTTGTAGTTGCAGAACTGGTGTAAGTGTCTTTCCCATTGAGACATTACAATTTTAACCTCTTCATAATGAAATCCTTGCTGCCGGGTTTGAAAATTTCAGGATAAAATTTGTTTTTTTATTTTGCATTGCTGATATAATTTCTACTTTTGCAATCCCAAACGGGATGTAGCGTAGCCCGGTATCGCGCCACATTTGGGATGTGGAGGCCGCAGGTTCGAATCCTGCCATCCCGACTGCTACAAAGCCTAATTACTTGAGAATATAGTAGTTAGGCTTTCGTTTTTTAATAGGGCGGCAATTTTGCACGTTTTGACAAATTACCACTTAAAGTTATATTTGCCCATGCTACTGGCAATGCGGTGGTAAAAAGTTCAAAAACAAAGAAAACTTCTTAAAATTAAGAGGCTTTCTTTGTTTTTGTTGTCTTTATAAGAATTACTTAAGCATTTCTTCAATTTCTTCCATCAAAGGGCATGTTCCCATTTTCGCCCTGATCAATATTGCCGGTAATACTTTAATATCTTCAGATTGATAAAAGAAGGCTTTCGTAAACGCATCGGTTCAAAAGCATTATGTTTTTCATCGATCCAGATCCCGTTGCAAAAATTGCTTTTATCTCTTGTAGTAACACAGGTTAGTACCAAAACATCAGAAATAATTTTTAGAATGATACATGGCCTGTTCTTTGTTTTTTCTACAATTAATGGATCATCATTTGGCCAAGGATAAGTAATTACATCCCCCTTACGAGGTAAATAGGCCATAAATCAGAAGAATGTAAATCAGCCTTTTTATGAGCTTCATAGACCTGTCTAATAAATTCAGGGTCGTTGGAATCTGGCTTGTCAGGATAGGCTAATTTATAATAATATTCATCTTTGAGGTTCACCAGAACCACCATTTTTTGGGTCGATCTTGTATAGTAGCGTTTTAAAAAGCTATCGTTGTACTTCTCTTTTGTAAGATCGATCTCTTCAGCTAAATCATTAATAATATCAGTATTTCTATTGATTATCGCATAAAGTTCCATTTTACCTTCTTCATTGGCATTAGCAAAAAGCGAATCAATTTTTTTAAAAAAATTATTTAACCTTTTTTTAAAGCTATAAATCTTGCTTATTGCCCGGATATTATTAAAAATAACAAAGGGTGGGGCCACAACCCTGGCCACTTTTTTAATAGTCCTCGTATTTTCTTTATCAATAGACTTAAATAGCGCCAAGATCAAAAAGGGCAAATGTATCTATGAGGTTATGCTCTACAGTTGTCATGGTTCTTGGTTTGCGGTGTTTTGTCATTCCAAATAATTCGTATGGATTTTACGTTATGTAAAAAATTACGTTGTAGGTTAATAACCCACGTATTTGGATATTTCTTTTGAATATTCAAAGATAAAAACGTCTGGATAAAATTTTGTTTTATGTAAAAAAAATTACTGTATTTCAACCAGATAGAGCAATCACCCTTTAAGTTTTCAAATTTACTCGTCCAACCAAATTACTTTTTGTTCGCTGTGATGTGCTTTAGAAATAATACCACCGTATAACTCTGGCTTTCTGGCCTTAGTATATCTGTACCCTCCTGCCATCGTTAATTTATCCGGCGTAACTTCGGCAATTGCTATTTCATCGTCCAGCGTGGCGCATTCTGCTATAACATCGCCAAAAGGGTCAATAACCATGGAACAACCGTTCTTCAATTGGTCATCGTCCATCCCGATAGGATTTGAAAAAACGGCGTAAATACCATTGTCATAAGCGCGTGCAGGCAGCCATTTCATCAGCCATTCCTTTCCTTTCGGGCCATCAAATTCCTGACGCAGTAAATTGGCATTTGCTTTTTTATCTTTCCATAAATTAGCGTCCACAAAACCTGCACCTGGCCGGGTTGATGGCGTACACATGGTTACGTGCGGCATAAAAATGATCTGCGCGCCTAACAAGGTAGTTGCCCTTACGTTTTCGATGATATTGTTATCGTAACAGATCAGGATACCGCATTTCCATCCGCACAAATCAAAAACGGTATAGGCATTTCCCGGGGAAATATGTGGGTTGATAAAAGGATGAAGCTTCCGGTGTTTTGCAACCAAGCCGTTTTTATCCACGCATACATAGGCCTTGAAAAGGTTTCCCTGCGGATCTTTTTCAAACAATCCTGCCAGTATGGTTATGTTAAACGCTTTGGCAAATCCTGTTAATTTGAGCACACTTGGCCCATCAGGTATAAGCTCTGCCAAGTCCAGCATTTGTGCTTTGGTAAAATGCCTGGCAAAAGTATAACCGGTGATGGAACATTCATGAAAAACAACTGCATCGGCATCTTGCCGGGCTGCTTTTTCGGCTAATTGTTCAATAACAGAAAGGTTATAGGCCTTATCGCCGCTTCTGTTTTCAAATTGTGCTGTTGCAATTTTCAAATTCTCCATCTGCTAAATTAAGAAACTTTAAATTTTAAGTTGGTCCTGAAGCTTAACAAAGCTGCATTAAATATAAAGGTAAACTTGACAAGGCAGAAGTCAAATGATTTTTAATAGCTTTTTCTGTATTTTTATACCGATGTAACCCTTTTCTTATCCCGCTAAAACATCGCAGGAAAAACAAAAGCTGTTTTAACCACTGAAGAGATCAATGAAATGGTTAATTATATTTTGCAACATAAAAATAAACAATAGGACATGAAAAGGAACTTGCTTTTGCTGCTGATCAATTTTTTCTCTGGTTTAAACACTGTTTATTGCCAGGACATCAACGGAACTTATGCAATTAAAAATGTTCAAACCGGTATTTTCATCAGGATAAAAGATGCCAACAGTAAAAATGGAACGCCCATCGTTGCCTATTCTCCGGTCAATTGGAAATGTGTTACCTGGGATTTTAAAAAGCAGAACGGTAATTTTTATCAACTGGTAAATCTGTTTTCTAATAAAACCCTACAACCATCGGCTATCGCTAAAGAAGGCACAGCAATGGAAGAACAACCGCTGGTTTTAGGAAATACTACTCAGCAATATAAGTTTATACCTGTTGAAAAAAATGTTTATCTGATAAAATTAAAGGGGACTGAACTATACCTTTGCCCTTCTGATAGCGAAGGAAACATTAATAACCCAATCATTTTAAAACCTAACAACAATAGCCGTTTGCAATACTGGCAACTTAAAGAGCAACACCCTGAGATTTGATGTTTGGGTCAAACTTGTTTATACAAGTTTAAAAACTTAAAATCCTTTTAATGTTTTTTAAGATTATACTTTTGATATTTTTTATCGGCTGTTGCCATGCTTCTTTTATGCCATAAAAATCATTGACTTTTTGATTTTAAAATGTAAGATGCAAACACCAATTTTTTAGTGCTAAAAGAAGCATGGTGATCTTACATAAATCAACCACGAACAAATTTTATAAATACAAGCCAATTAGAATGTAAACTGATTTTTGTAAATATGGAAATAGCCATTGTAAGCTAACGTGTTTTAAATTTCAACAAACTATAATCAGCATTTTAAAAAGCAACAATTAAAATGGCATCCTTTTTCCTGATGGACGTACCTGCTTATGATTTGTTGCTTCGCTTATCATTGTAACTTTTTTATTCCTTCAAAAATCCTTCTCATAAAAACAGCATATTTAAGCTTTCACAAAAGATTTAGCTATGCGAAAATTATTACTCCTACCTCTGTTGTGTTTTTTGGTTGATGCGGCATCGGCACAAACAACTGCCAAAAAACCATTGGACCATTCTGTTTATGATAGCTGGCAAAGTATCAGCAATGAACGGATCAGTGATGACGGGAAATGGGTTTTATATGTAGTGAAACCGCAGCAGGGCGATGCCACACTCGTAATTTCCACTGCTAAAAACAGCAACAAAATACAAGTTCCGCGGGCAGACACGGCGCGGGTTACAGCTGATTCCAAATATGCCGCTTTCCTGATCCGTCCGTTTTATGCAGCAACTCGTTTAGCCAGGATCAAAAAGAAAAAGCAGGACGAATTTCCGAAAGACACTTTGGGTTTGATGATGCTTGGTTCCAAGCAAATCACCAAAATCCCATCCGTTCGATCTTTCAAAACAGCAGAAAAAGCTTCTGTAGTTGCTTATCTCGCTTCCAGCGACACGTTGAAAAAACCCGTTGCTTCGGATACGACGAAAAAATCTGTTGCTCAAACGATTGCTCCGCCGACGCGCGAAGGTGCAGATCTTACCGTCAAACAATTATTGAACAACAAGCAGCGGACTTTTAAATATGTAACCGAATATCAGTTGGACAAAGACGGGAAACATCTGGCATTTGCAGTGACAGCCCCGCGGAGAAGTAAAGACGGCAAGTCCGGTTTGTACTTGTATGACATTGAAAAAGATGTGCTAAAAACAGTAAGCAGCGGCCGCGGCAACTATCGCAATCCTGTTTTTGACGAAGCGGGAAAACAACTGGCTTTTACAGCAGAGAAAAACCCGGAGAAAGCATTGGTGAAGCCTTTTAAATTATATTATTACAACGCTACAAAAGACAGTGCAGAAGTGATTGCATCACCAGGTTCGGCAGGAATGCCGGAAAAATGGGCTGTAAGCGGTGATGGCCGGGTTTATTTCAGTAAAAACGGCAGCCGCTTGTTTTTTGGTACGGCACCAATCCCAAAACCGGCCGACACCACTTTGGTTGATTTTGAACATGCCAAATTGGACATCTGGAATTATAAAGACGATTACCTGCAACCGCAGCAACTGCACAATCTGCAACGCGAATTAAGAAGAAGTTACCTGGCTGTAATTGAGCCTGCAGAATCCGGGCATAAATTAATCCAACTAGCAAATCCAGGTGTGCAGGAAGTTACATTACCAGAAAACAACGATGCACGTTACGCTTTAGGTATTACGGACACCGGCGCACGAGCACAAGCAGTTTGGGCCGGAGCTTTACAGGAAGCTTATTTGATTGACATCAAAACTGGTGCGTATAAAAAGATCAATGCACGTTTAAAAGCACGTTACCAAATTTCTCCGGGAGGCAACTTTGTGATCTGGTTTGATTCGGCCAACCAAAACTGGTACAGCTATGCTGTTTTTGCCGGCAAAAAAACAAACCTCACCGGAAAAACAGGCGTGAAAATGGGCGAAGAACAGAACGACGTACCGGATGACCCTTCTCCTTATGGCGTTTCCGGCTGGACAGAAGGTGATAAAGCTTTGTTGGTTTATGACCGTTACGACATCTGGAGCATTGACCCGGCAACCGGAACGGCAACGGATTTTACCAATGGTTTAGGCCGAAAAAACAAACTTGTTTTCCGCTATCCGATGCAAAACCCAAACAGGCGTTTTAATGCTGCCGGAAGTGAAGAAGAGAAATATATCCCGGCCAAAAAACCATTGATGTTGCTGGTGCAGAACGAGGAAAATAAGCAATGGGGATATTATAAGAAGACGATCGGCAGCAATAAACCCCCTGAAGAAATCGGGATGGTGCCCTACAGTTTCAGCCTGTTGCAAAAGGCCAAAAACAGTGGTGAATACATCTACACCAAAGGCAGTTATCAGCATTCGCCGGACCTGTATGTTTCTTCCAACTTGAAAAAAGAAATTAAATTAAGTGCGATCAATCTGCAGCAAAACCAATACAATTGGGGAACGGCCGAACTGGTCAACTGGACCACACCAAAAGGTTATCCCTCTAAAGGGATTTTGTACAAGCCGGAGAATTTTGACCCGCAAAAGAAGTATCCGATGCTGGTTTATTTTTATGAGAAATTATCCGAAGGTTTGTACAGCTATATTCCGCCTGCACCAACACCTTCGCGGTTGCCGATTTCGTTTTTTGTAAGCAATGGTTATTTGGTTTTTACGCCTGATATTAGTTATGAAAGAGGCCAGCCTGGTGCTTCTGCCGTAGAGTTCATCAATTCCGGTGTGGAAAACCTTGAGAAAAATGCCTGGGTTGATGCCGCACATATCGGCATCCAGGGACAAAGCTGGGGCGGTTACCAGGTGGCTTTCCTGATCACCCAAACCAATATGTATGCGGCTGCCTGGGCTGGTGCGCCGGTTGCCAACATGACTTCGGCTTACGGCGGTATCCGTTGGGAAAGCGGCATTACCCGTGAAGGGCAGTATGAAAAAGGCCAAAGCCGGATCGGTGCCAATTTATGGGACAACACCAATTTGTATATCCAAAATTCACCGCTGTTCCAGTTGCCAAAAGTAAAAACGCCGGTGGTTATTATGTCGAACGATGCAGACGGAGCTGTGCCTTGGTATCAGGGAATTGAAATGTTTACCGCTTTGCGCCGATTGAACAAGCCGGTTTGGCTGCTGCAATACAATGGCGAAGCGCACAACTTAGTGTTGCGGCAAAACCGTAAAGACATCTCCATCCGCGAGCAGCAATATTTTGACCACTTTTTAAAAGGCACACCGATGCCGGTTTGGATGGCCAGTGGCGTGCCGGCTGTGGATAAAGGCAAGGATTGGGGATTTGAGTTGGTGAAGTAATAGTTTTTAGACAAACAGATTAAATATAAAACCCGGCAGGGATTTTTCCAGCCAGGTTTTACTAATTTTATGCTGATAAAAGAAGCATCATCCTTCACTCAACCTTCCTCCGCTTGCATCAACTTCCAGCAAATGCTTTACGCCGCATTTTAAAGCAAAGTTATTTTTCTGATGTCCAACCGGGAAATCAAAGCAAACCGGATAATGGTGTTCTTTTACTTTCTCTAATACAATTTCAGACAAGTTTTTTCCGAATCCTTCATCCGGTTCATCAGCTTTAATGTTAAAACCTCCGATCAATAAACCGTTCAAATAATCCAATTTACCGTTTCGTTTTAAATTGTAAAACATGCGGTCTAAGTTGTACAATTGTTCATGGGTGTCTTCTAAAAACAAAATTTTTCCTTTGGTATTAATATCAGATTTACTTCCCGCCAAACTTGCAACCAGACTTAAATTTCCGCCAACCAATTCACCTGTTGCTTTTCCTAACCTGTTAAATCCGGAAGCAGGAGAAAGATAATTTAGTTTTTCACCCATCAAAGTTTGTTGGATAAAAAAGATAGTTTCCACCTGGATTGGTTCTGCCATATTCCAATCTACAGGAAAACTGTTGCACATTTTGGAATGCAAGGTTGCAACATGATAATTTTGATGGATGTGATTATGCAAAACGGTAACATCACTAAAACCAATAATCCATTTTGGATGAATTGCAAACTTTTGGAAATCCAATTGATCAATAATCCGAACTGTTCCGTAACCGCCGCGGGCACACATGATGGCTTTAATTTGAGGATTGTTTAGCATAGATTGCAAGTCTGCTGCGCGTTCTTCGTCTGCTGCGCGTTCTTCGTCTGTTCCGCCCAAAGTGAAGCTTCTTTTACCGACTGTTTTTCCGATCTCAACCTCAAAACCCCAACTTTGCATCAATTGTACAGCCGGCTGAACCTCTTCTAAAGAAATAAAACCAGCCGGGCAGGTAATGCCGATGGTATCCCCTGATTGCAAATAAGGCGGGACTTTTATACGCTTATGTTTGGCAAAATCAGCCGGGTTTCCCCATGGTTTTGCAGCAGACAAAGTAAAAGCTACCGGTAAAAGTGATGAAAGAAAATGTTTGCGTTGCATGATTAGATGCAGGTAAATTACATTTTTATACTGAAGTGGTTTAAACTTTTAACATTTATGCATAACATCATTCATTGTAATTTGCTTAGGGCACACCCCTAACCCCTCTCAAGAGGGGAAGTATGGTGCCTATCTTTCCAACGTTTAATTTCTATTTAGATATACGGCACTTGCAGGGCAAGGGGGACGACCTATGATTTATAGGTGATAAAAGAAGCATCTTATAAAAATACCAGCAGAAAAAGTTTAAACAACTTCAGTGATATTTTCCCAAAGTTTCCACTGTCTTAGAAACGAAAAATAATTTTAGGCCGTTAACTAACCATGCTTTGTATCTTGAACAAAAATCAAAGCCTTGAACTTGTATTTTGGCATTTTCTGACCCACTTCTATGAAATATTTGAAACGAACCGTACTGTTTTTACCCCTGTTTTTTTTGCTGCTAAATAAAGCATCGGCACAACGCAAATTGGATTATACCAAATTAGTTGATCCTTTCATCGGCACCGGCGGCCACGGCCATACTTATCCAGGTGCAGCAATGCCGTTCGGGATGGTGCAGTTGAGCCCGGATACGCGGCTGGAAGGCTGGGATGGTTGTTCCGGTTATTATGCTACGGATTCGTTGGTTTACGGCTTCTCACATACGCACCTCAGCGGGACCGGAATTGCCGACTATTGTGATGTTTTGTTTATGCCCACCACCGGCAAACCACAGTTAAACCAAAATGATTACCGCTCGCATTTTCAGAAAAAAAACGAAGCCGCCTCGCCGGGATATTACAGCACTTTACTGGATAAATACCAAATCACAGCGGAACTGACGGCAACTTTGCGCGTGGGAATGCACCGCTATAGTTTTCCTAAAACTTCAGAAGCCAACATCATCATCGATTTGCAGCACCGCGACCCGGTTTTAGATTCCTGGGTTGAAGTGGTAAATGACCGGGAAATCCGTGGTTTCCGGCGTTCGTCTTCCTGGGCGAAGGACCAGTCGGTTTACTTCTACGCCAAGTTTTCCAAAGCATTTAAAACTTACAGCCTGGCTTCGGACAATCAAATTAAAGACGGCGAAAAGAAGCTTCAGGGAAAAAATATCAAAATGTTTGTTCAGTTTGATAATCCCGGCGAAGTAATCGCGAAAGTTGGCATATCATCCGTCAGCGCAGAAGGCGCGCTGAAAAACCTGGATGCAGAAGTGCCGGATTTCGACTTTAAAAAAGTAATGAAACAGGCAAAAGACACCTGGCAAAAAGAGCTTTCCAAAATTCAGGTAGAAGGCGGCGCGCCGGTTTTGCCCCCTCTGCCACAGCAAAACAATATGGGTTATGGTTTTGGCGGAAACAGGCCTCAACCCAGAACCAAAACCGTGGATTATGCGCATATCAAGCAAACGATTTTTTACACGGCTTTGTACCATTGTATGCTCGCCCCCAATATTTATAATGATGTTGACGGGCAATACCGCGGCCTGGACCAGCAGGTCCACAAAGCGGAAGGCTTTAATTATTACACCGTTTTTTCTTTGTGGGACACGTACCGCGCCGAGCATCCGTTGCTTCTTTTAATCGATAAAAAACGGACTTTGGATTTTATCAAAAGCTTTATGGCGATGAACGAACAGGGCGGTTTGCTTCCGATTTGGCCTTTGGCTTCCAACGAAACTTATTGCATGACCGGCAACCATTCCATCCCGGTTATTGTAGATGCTTATGCCAAAGGTTTACGTGGTTTTGATGCCGAAAAAGCGTTTAAAATGATGAAAGATGCAGTAAACAGAAATCAGTTTGGCTTGGATTCGTACCGGAAAAATGGTTTAGTTTTGGCGGAAGATGAAAAGGAATCGGTTTCCAAAACCCTGGAATACGCTTATGACGATTGGTGTATTGCGCAAATGGCCAAAATATTGAAAAAAGACCAGGATTATGCCGAATATATCCAACGTGCCCAAAACTGGAAAAATGTGTACAACAACCAAACCGGTTTTGTGCAAACCCGGACAAACGGTGGCTGGCTTTCTTCTTTTAAACCAAGTGATGTGGACGATAATTTTACCGAAGGCAATGCCTGGCAGTTTTCATTTTCTGTTCCGCAGGATGTGAATGGTTTGATAAAAATAATGGGCGGAAAAGAAAACTTAGAAAATAAATTGGACGCATTGTTTTCTGCAAGTTCAGCAATGACGGGCAAAAGCCTGCCGGATATTACCGGGACCATCGGCCAATACGTGCACGGAAATGAGCCGAGCCATCACATAACCTACTTGTACAATTTTACCGATGATCCTTACAAAACACAATATTACCTCAGTATGATCATGAATACTTTGTACAAAGCTACGCCGGATGGTTTGGCCGGAAATGAAGATTGCGGACAAATGAGTGCCTGGTATGTGATGAATGCGCTGGGGTTTTACAACATCTCGCCGGGGCAAAATAATTTCCAGATCGGGATTCCAATCTTTGATAAAGCAACGATCAACTTGGAAAACGGGAAAAAATTTGTGGTTGCATCTTCCGGAAATGCAACCAACAGTTATTATTTGCAAGGGATGCAACTTAATGGCAAGCCTTATGACAAGCTGTTTTTATCGTATGAAAATATAACTGACGGCGGCTATTGGGATGTTTTCATCGGGAAGTTGCCTAATAAATTATACATGGCAGATCTGGAAAAACCGGTTGCTGCCATCACAGATTATCCAATTGTAGTGAATCCATACTTAGTTTCTCCGTCCAAAACCTTTACCAAACCGATTACAATTGTGGCGGCTTCGGCACAAGACAGCGTTAAAATTTATTATACTTTGGATGGAAGCACGCCAAACTTGCAATCGAAATTCTATAGTAACCCGATAACGATCAGCAACACCACGACGATCAAAATTATAGCTGCTAAAAACAGTATGACCAGTAAAGTTGTATCGGGCACTTTCAGCAAGATAAAAGAAGATGTAAAAGCTGGCGTTGCTGTGCAAACCGGACAGCATAACCCTTCAAAAAATTTCAGTATAAATAGGAAACAGAAATTTGCAAGCACCCGTAATTTGGGTTAATTGCTTACGTTTGTACACCTCTAAACGTCTCTTTAGCTATATGTTTACACGTTTAAAAAATCCGGTTTTGCGATACTTCGTTTATCTGGTTTATTTTATCATCATCTTGTTTTGTGCGGTCGAACTAAATTTTTTGTGGCTGTTTGGCTATTCACCGGACACCGCAGATATTAAAAACCCAACGCTGTCCATCGCTTCCGATGTTTATACAGCAGATGGAAAACTGATCGGCCGTTATTATAAAGAAAACCGGTCCCCGGTTGATTTTCAAAAGATTTCCCCCAATCTGATCCACGCTTTGGTGGCTACGGAAGATACGCGCTTTTACCAGCATCATGGCGTAGATTTTTATGGTTTGTTCAGCAGCATGGTTTCTACCGCAACCGGCGACCGGCGTGGTGCCAGTACAATTACGCAGCAATTGGCCAAAAACCTGTTTCAAACCCGAAAAAAGAAATATCAAGGACCGATTTCCCATGTTCCGGTTTTGCGCACTATCGCTTATAAATTTAAAGAATGGCTAACTGCTTTTAAAATTGAACGGGTTTACACTAAAAATGAAATCCTTACTTTGTACTTCAACACAGTCCCTTTCGGCAACAATTCTTTCGGCATAAAAACAGCATCGCTTAAATATTTCAACAAAAACCCTGACCAGGTAAATCCCGGCGAAGCTGCCACTTTGATCGGTATGCTGAAAGCAACTTCCACTTATAACCCGATCAAAAATCCGCAGAAATCAATGGAACGGCGCAATGTGGTGCTTTCGCAAATGGAAAAATACGGCTTTATCACCAAGGCAGATTTTAACAATTACAGCGGCGTTCCGATCCATTTGGATTTGAGTTATGTGGAAAATGAATCGCAGGGGGGTTCTTATATCCGTTCGGCTGTGGACAAATGGCTTGAGAAATGGTGCAAGGACAACGATTACGATTTGTATGAAGATGGCTTGAAAATTTATACCACCATTGATTCTCGCTTGCAGCAATTTGCAGAAGAAGCGGTAACCGAAAAAATGAAAATGCTGCAAAAAAGGTTTGAAGGTGTTTGGGGAAAAGAAAACCCATGGCGGACTTTGGACGGAAAAGAAATTGTTGATTTTCCGCAGAAAGCCGTACAACGTTTGCCGATTTATAAAATGCTGGAGAACAAGTATAAGAAAAATCCCGATTCGGTGGCTGCTTATTTTAGCCGGAAAAAAAGGATGAAGGTTTTTACGTGGAAAGGCGAACAGGACACCACTTTTTCTACCTTCGATTCCATTAAATATTACGCCCGTTTATTAAATACCGGGATGATGACGATTGAACCTGCCAGCGGAAAAATCAAAGTTTGGGTAGGCGGCATCAACCATCAGTATTTTAAATATGACCATGTAAACCAGGCCAAACGCCAGGCCGGTTCTACCTTTAAGCCTTTTGCTTATGTGGCTGCGATTGACAATGGTTTTACACCTTGCGATAAATTTACCGATAAGCCTGTTTCGATTAAATACACCGTAAAAGGTTCGGGCAAACAAGAAGTTTGGGAACCCAACAATGCTGATTTTCGCTTTTCCTACAATGAAATGAGTTTGCGCTGGGCGATGGGGAAATCTGTCAACTCCATTACCGCGCAGGTGACCGAAAAAGTAGGTTGGGACAAAGTGGTGGAGTATGCCCACAAATGCGGTATTGAAAGTGAATTGGAATCTGTCCCTTCGGTTTCTTTAGGTTCCAATGATGTTTCTGTGTATGAAATGGTGCGCGCTTACAGTACGTTTTTGAATAAAGGCCAGCGGCTTGATCCGATATTGGTTTCCAAAATAACGGATGATAAAGGCAATGTTTTAGCTGAATTCAAAGCTAAAAATACGCCTGTTTTAAGCGAGGAAACTGCCTGGCTGATGCTGTATATGTTCCGCGGTGGCATGGAAGAACCGGGCGGTACTTCGCAGGCATTATGGGAATACAACGATTTGTGGAAAAACGGCAATAATCAGATTGGCGGCAAAACCGGCACTTCCTCCGGCTATGCAGATGGTTGGTACATGGGCATCACCAAAGATTTGGTTACCGGCATTTGGGTGGGCGCCGATGAACGAAGCGTGCATTTTAAAACTTCGCAAACCGGCGAAGGCTCGCGCACAGCTTTGCCAATTTTCGGTTTGTTTATGGAAAAAGTTTATGATGACCCTAAATCCGGTTATCGGCCCGGCCCTTTTCCAAAACCTTGGAGCAAGATCACCAAGCAATATGATTGCCCGACACCAAGGATCAAAGTGGATACAACGCGGACGGACAGCATTATAGCCCCGATAGACACTACATCGATAACATTGCCCGAAATAGTAGAACCACAATAATTTCTACCCGTTGAACCAATGGTTCAATAAATTGTCTTGTGGTGCGTTATGTTCACATAAAAATATTATAAACAAAGCATTTACCTCTAATTGTTAAGAGTAGATATGGAAAAAAACAACTCAACCAGTTACTCCTTAAAAAAAATATTTATATTCCTGTCCTGTGTTTTTGGCATACTGTTTTTAACACATGAAAACTCGCACGCACAGTATTTCGGACAAAATAAAGTACGCTATAAGAACCTCAAGTTCAAGGTTTATCAAACACCCCATTTCCAAATTTATTATTACCTGAAAAACGACAGCGTGATCAAACGTTTTGCGCAGGAAACCGAACTTTGGTACACCATCCATCAGCAGGTTTTCCAGGATACTTTCCGGAAAGCGAACCCAATTATTTTATATGCCGATCATCCTGATTTTGAGCAAACCACAGCTATTCAAGGTGAGATTGGCGTTGGGACCGGAGGTGTTACGGAAGGTTTAAAAAACCGAGTGGTGATGCCGCTAATGGAAACTAACCAGACTACGCGCCACGTGATCGGGCATGAGTTGGTCCACGCGTTTCAATACCATCTTTTGCTCGATAAAGAAAGCAATGGCAATATTGGAAACCTGGGCAACCTGCCTTTGTGGATGATTGAAGGGATGGCCGAATACCTTTCGCTGGGTAAAAAAGATGCTTATACTGCCATGTGGATGCGGGACGCTTATCTCAACAAAGACATTCCAAGTATCAAAGATTTGACAACCAGCAACAAATATTTCCCTTACCGTTATGGCGAGGCTTTCTGGTCTTTTATGGGTTCTACTTATGGCGATTCGGTAATTGTCCCTTTTTTTAAAAATACGGCGCGTTTTGGATTGGATTACGGCATCCGCAGAACGTTTGGTTATGATGAAAAAACATTGTCCAACTTATGGAAAAACTCAATTGAAGCCACCTATAAACCTTATTTAAAAGACACTTTGCAAATTCCGGTAGGCTTGCGTGTGCTGGACGACAAAAACAGCGGCAAAATTAACGTAGCCCCGGCCATCAGTCCGGATGGCAAGTACATCGCTTTCCTATCCGAAAAAAATCTGTTTACTATTGATCTTTTCCTGGCAGATGCCAAGACCGGGCGCGTTTTGCGGAAGCTGACGAGCAAGGTTTCCAACACCCATATCGATGAATTTAATTTTATAGAATCTGCCGGAGCCTGGTCGCCGGATGGAAAACGTTTTGCTTTCAGTGTTTTTAATGAGGGCCGAAACAAGATATTGATTATAGATATAGCCAGCGGAAAGGTTTTGCGGGAAGCTTCTATGGGAAAAGCCAAGCAATTCAGCAATTTAAGCTGGTCGCCAAACGGAAACGACATTGTTTTTAATGCGCTGGCAGAAGGGCAAAGCGATTTGTATCAGTATAATATCCCTTCCAAAACAGTTACACAATTAACCAACGATAAATACACCGATTACCAGCCCAGCTTTTCCCACGATGGCAAAAAAATCGTTTTCAGTAGCGACCGTACTACTTATGACCAGTCTTTGGCACAAACCATTCCTTTTAACCTGGCTGTTTATGATTTAGCAACTAAAACAACTATCGATATTAAGGTTTTTAACGGAGCCAATAACCTTAATCCGGCTTTTTCTGCGGATGACAAATACGTGTACTTTTTAAGCAACCGGGATGGTTTCCGAAATATGTACCGCTATGATTTGGGCAGCACAACTACCGAACAATTGACCAATTTGTTCACTGGCATTTCCGGTATCACCGAGTTCTCTCCCGCCCTGAGCCTGTCGGCCAACAACGATGTGGTTTATTCTTATTATCGCGCCCAAAAATATGCTATTTACAATGCCAGGGTTTCTGATTTTCAACCTAAAGCAGTCGAAAACCAAGCACTCAATTTTGATGCAGCCTTGCTTCCGCCGCCAAAATCTGTAGGTGTTGATTTGATCAATACCAACCTGAACAACTTTCTGGCTTACCAGAAAATCCCGGTAGATTCTATCCACAACATTCCTTTCCGGCCGCAGTTTAAGCTGGATTATCTGGGCAGCAGCGGTGTTGGTGCCGGTGTGAGCCGTTATGGTGCCGGTCTGGCCAGCGGTATCCAAGGTTTGTTTAGCGATATTACCGGCCGTAACCAAATCTATGCCGGTGCTGCTGTAAATGGGCAGATCTATGATTTTGGGGCACAATTAGCGTATATCAACCAGCAGGGCCGGTGGAACTTTGGTGTCAGTGCTTCGCATGTTCCCTATCAATATGCAACTTACCGCGAAGGTTTGAGCACGGTTCCGGTCAACAATAAACCAACCAGTGTTTACGAATCCCGGTATGACCTTACCCGTACTTTCCAGGATGCGTTGCAGGTATTTACCTCCTATCCTTTTTCTAAAGTAACTCGTATCGAATTCGGCACCGGTGCTTCACAGTATTATTACCGGGTTGACCGTTACAGCACTTATTACAATTATACCAGCACCAATAATGTTATTACGCCTACTAACGGGCTATACTCGGAGCATGAAAAAATTTCGCGCCAGCAATACCTTGCCGAAACCGGATACGACCTGATGCCTTTTACACTATACCAGGCAAACACGGCTTTGGTAGGCGATAATTCCTATTTTGGGGTTGCTTCTCCGTTGGCAGGTTATCGTTATCGTATTGGGATTGAGGGAGATCTAGGCACTTATAAATTTTTTGCACCAACAATTGACCTTCGCAAATACGTCCGCACCAAGCCCGTTACTTTTGCAGGCCGCATTTATGGTTACGGCCGTTTTGGCAACAGCAGCGAGGCTTTGTTTCCCTTGTTTATCGGTTATCCCTACCTCATCCGCGGCTACGAAGCCACGAGTTTTTACAACAACAATTCCAGGAACACGGGCAATTTTACGATCAACCAATTGCAGGGAAGCCGTACTGCAGTCGCTAATTTTGAAGTCAGGCTTCCTTTTACCGGTCCGGAAAAGCTTTCCCAGATCAAATCCAAATTTTTATTTTCTGAGTTGAACTTCTTTTTTGATGCCGGGCTTGCCTGGAATGCGGGCGATAAAATTGCTTTCAAAAAAGAACCGGATGCCAATACTTATTCTGTGGATGCCAGCGGAAACCCGATTTATGACCGCTTCGGACAATTGGTTTATCCGGCCGGGTACAACCGTGTCCCGGCCATGTCAACCGGTATTTCTTTGCGCATCAATATCTTCGGGGCCTTTGTTCTGGAACCTTATGTAGCCATTCCTTTCCAGCGCACCGATGTACAAAAACCAGTATTTGGTTTAACCTTTGCACCGGGCTGGTAATGCTGTTTTTATCGGTATAATTTTTTTCTTTGATTTTGGTGATTTGGCTCTAAATACTGGATCACCAAATTAAAACCCTAAAGCTGAATTTTATAATTTTAGCTGATAGTTATTTATTTAATTGTACTTTACAAAAATTTAATTATCAAATATGAAAAAATTTTCCTTAAATTTTTTTATCGCACTGATTGCGGTCAGTTCTTTTAGTTCCTGTGCAACCGTTTTTGGTGGCAAAGTTACAACTGCTCAACGTATAAAGCCGCTGCCTGGTCAGCCTTCAAGAAAGATTCGAGCAGTGGCTATGATTGCAGATATAGTTCTTTTTCCAGCAGGTTTAATTGTTGATTTTGCGACTGGCGCAATATATAAACCGGAAAAAAATACTGTAGATTCTACAACCAAATCCATGTAATGCTATTTTTAGCATATAAAAAAAGCGGTTCGTAGTTGAACCGCTTTTTTGTTTTAAGTTGAGATTTAAAATCGTTGAATTTCTGAAGGTGCAGGCGTTCCGGGATATTCCGGACTGATTTTGGGCAGCGGATTTTCTTCTGGGAAACGGTCCGGTTCTGGCAATTCCGGTGAGCGCATGGGCGTTGGGTCTTCCATCGGGATTTCGGGTTGAGGACTTTCCTGCGGAGTTTGTTGCGGTGTAATCTCCGGATCAGGTGCAGTATCGTAAAATGATTTCGTATTCATGATGCTTCTTTTATAAGTATAAAACTGGTATGGCCGTAAAATGTTTTATGCCGGGATTTGTCCATCTTTACAAACCTTGTCAATTTTTATTTTTTGTGGAGATCAAACAACAGCTTTATCAAATTGTGGCCGAACAGATTTCAGCACGTATCAAAGATGCAGAAACTGCGATTGCCGAAGCCCGGAAAGCATCAGAAAACGATACCAAAAGCAGTGCCGGCGATAAATATGAAACCGGCCGCGCGATGATGCAGCAGGAAATCGACCTGAATTCCAGGCAATTATCAGAAGCGCGAAAATTGCAATCGCAATTGCAGCAAATCAATCCTGATACTATACATTCAATTGCACAAGCCGGAAGTTTGGTAGAAACCGATCAGGGAAATTTTTACCTGGCTGTAAGTGCCGGTGCTATGTTTATCGATGGAAAAAAATATTATGCTATTTCTGTGGCTTCGCCGATTGGATTGCAATTGAAAGTTAAACAAGTTGGTGAGAGTTTTAAGCTAAATGGTAAGGCGTTTAAGATATTGAAAGTTTTGTAGGATGATGATTTTTAGGTGATAAAAGAAGCATTGGAGAAATTACTATATTTATTTTTAAAATCTAAACCATGAAGAATAAAGTATTGATTTTTATAACAGTAAGTGTATGGCTGATAACTACCCGTATTTATGATGCTTATGAGACCTATCTTTTTACGCCGGATTTGCACAAGGAGATTAATCCATTAGTAAAATACCTGCATTTTGGGTGGGCGGGTTTGTTACTTGCTATTACGTTATTAGTTGTTTATATCATCATTAGTTTCTATACGTTTCTGTTTGATAATTCTGTAACATTACCAAAAGAAAGCGGGTTAAGTTTTAGTGCGTTTTTTACCACATGGTATTTTGGTAAAAAAGAAAAATGGTATAAAGCATTTTATAAATTTCCTGACATAAAAAGAGTACATTATTTTGCAGGTATCTTTTTTGCATCCGCAATTTCAGTTGCGGGGTTTTGTACCACGTTAATGTGGGGACTTATAAAATACACTAAATGGTATTATCCAAAGTATCATGGCATTATCGTATTACTAATTTGTTTCAGCTTGTGTTTTATGCCAGCGGTTTTATATATTCAAACAATGTATAAAAGGTACAAGTTGCTTACTACATAGCGTTAAACTTTTAATATAAATAGCTGTTTTATAAGAAATAAAATTTATATTGATACTTCAGTTATTGGAGGCTATTTTGATAAAGAGTTTGAAGAACCTACAAAAAGATTATTTGACAGAATTGCAAACAAGGATTTTGAAGCTTATTTTTCGGAAGTTAACGAAACCATTTTTACAGCTTCGCCGATGGGTTTGCAATTAAAAGGCAAACAAGCTGGCGAAAGTTTTAAGTTGAATGGTAAGGAGTTTCAGGTTTTACAGGTTAGTTAAGAAGGCTTTTTAAAGAATAAAAGAAAGTTATAATTACAAAGCAGAATCAGCTTTTTCATATATTTGAACTAATGAAAACAGGTAGCACAATAGTAGAAGGATACTTTAAATTATTAAATACTTTAAGTATCGAGAATAAGCTTGATCTTATCGCTAAACTTTCGGCTTCTGTAAAGTCCGGCATATCAGACAAAAAAAGCTCTTTAGAGGATTCTTTTGGTGCCTTTAAATCGGAAGAAACAGCAGAAGAAATTATTGCCGAAATTCGTGGTAGTAGATGTTTTAACAGACAAATAGAGGAATTTTGAAAAAGTATCTTATTGATACAAACATTGCCATCTTTTATATGAAAGGCATGTTTAACTTAAATCAAAAGTTTAAAAATATTCCCTCGGATGATTGCTTTATTTCTGAGATTACTCTTGCAGAACTATGGTTTGGAGTGGCAAATAGCAAAAAAACAGAACAAAATAGTTTAACTTTAGAAACCTTTTTAACTGGTGTTAATGTTCTTCCAATCTTCGATTCCATCACTTTATACGCGAAAGAAAAGGCACGATTAAGAAAAGCAGGAACGCCAGTTGATGATTTTGATTTACTGATTGGCGTTACGTCCGTTACTTATGGCTTAACAATGGTTACAAACAATATTAGTCATTTCAGAAGGATAAATGAAATTGATTTAGAAGATTGGACTGCTAACGCTTAACCCTCCCAACAAATTTAACCATTCTTTTTCCGCTTAGATTTCTCCCAGGCCGCACTTTGTTCTCCAAATAAATACCTGAAAATCCCTGCAATCACGGCATAATTCATCACCCCAAAATAATAAGGGACAAACAAAGCTTTGATTTTAATTTGCTGTTTTTCTAAAACCCAGCCTGAGATTGCAAGCAGGTAAAATAACACTTGTGCAGTTAAAATCAATTGATAAATAAGCAATTGTGTTTGGATTACAATTGCAATGTTCAAAATCAAAGTTGTAATCATCAAAAACGGAACAACTGTCCAACGTAAAACGCGGTGACTGATATATTGAAAAGACAACAACGGTTGTTTAAAAGGTAAAAGTAAACTTTTGAGCCAGATGATGGATTGCAAACCGCCGGCCGCAATCCTGATCTTACGCTTCAGTTCTTCTTTGATATTTGCGGAAGAAGTTTCGGTGGCATAAGCTTCCGGTTCGTAAACAATGCGGTAACCTTTTTGAGCAATCAGCATCGAGATCATAAAATCATCAATGATACTTTTGGGATGAACAGATTCGTACAAGGCTGTTTTTACACTAAATAATTCCCCGGCGGCACCAACAACGGAATTCAATTCAGAATCCCAAACTTTCAGCTTCGATTCGTATTTCCAGTAAAAGCCCTCTCCTGCCGTTGCGTCTGATTTTTCATCAACATGAACCCGTTTTTCTCCGGCCACGGCACCAACTTTCGGACCGGCATAATGGCGGCAAAGTTTGATCAGCGCATCTGCATTTAAAAAAGTATTGGCATCTGTAAAAACTATTGTTTCGGTAGTTACGTTTGCCACAGCACGCTGCACGGCTGCAATTTTACCACGCCGAACAAGAGAACCCATCAGTTTGATAGCTGGATAACGACTGATGATTTCCGAAGTTTTATCTGTAGAACCATCTGTGATAAACAGGAAACTGATCTTCTCTTTCGGGTAATTTAAAGCCAGGGTATTTTTGATTTTTGCTTCAATAAAATCTTCTTCATTGTAAGCGGCAACAATTAAGGTGCAGCTTGGCAAAGTATCTTTTACATCAAACCTGATGCTTCTTTTACCTATAAAAAATCGGCGTAACTTCACCAGAAAAAATAAAACGATGCCGTAACCGATGAAAGCGTAAAAAATGATAAATAGGCTGAACCAGAAGAACAAGATCATTTTATCTCTGTAGGATACCCCAAATTATGACTGCTGGTAGGGTTGGTAATATTCCACCAAACCGAACGGAACATGAGGCCTACATAAGCCAGGTTATTTTCCCGTAGGTAAGACAGCACATTTCTGGGCATCACCAGAAACAAAAAATGCAGGTAAAATACTTTCCGTTTAAAAAAAGGCGCGTTCCTACGGATGTACAACATGCGGTTGCGGTTCATAAAATAGGTTTTCAGCATACTGTTTTTACCTACCGAGATTGATTCTTTGTGATAAATAATAGCTTGCATATCCACCCAAACCTCGTAACCTATGCGTTTAAAACGATCGCACCAGTCCAGCTCTTCATAATACAAAAAAAACTGTTCCGGCATCAACCCGGCTTTTTTTAAGGCACATTTGCGCACCATCATCGCTGCACCATGCGCAAAACCTGTTTTTCCGGTTAAATGATCATATTGGCCGGCGTCTTTTTCAAACTGGCCGATGCATTGGTTCCGGGCACTGTAATAATTCATGCTGGTAAAACCGGCATACTGCAAAGTGTCGGGCGCATCGAAGTATTTTATTTTTGGGGAAATAATGCCTACCTGCGGATTTTTCTCCAATTGAGCAGACAGGCTGCCAATTAGTCCGGGCGTAACTTCCGTATCGTTGTTGATGAGGAAAAGGTAATCGCCGGTAGATTCGCGGATGCCCAGGTTGTTGCCTCCTGCAAAGCCTAAGTTATTTTCTGACCGGACAAAATGAACCCAGGGATACTTATTTTTCCAGCCAGGAACAGGATCGTTCTGGCTTCCGTTGTCCACCACAATCATCTGGATTTCCTGATAATTGTTTTTGCTGATGACCGATTGCAACAATGCTTCGGTGGTTTCGGGCTGATTATAATTGACGGTAATGATGGAAACAAGGTGCATATTAAAAGTATAAAGCTTTGTTTAAACATTTAAACAAAGCTTTATACGCACCATAAAAAAATCTGATTGTTAAAAAATCAGCTTTAATACTGTTTTTACCACCCTAAACTTTGAGTTCGCCTTCCACCGAATCATCATAGGTTTTTCCAATGACGGCGGATGCAGCTTGTTTGATAAAAGCAACGGCATTACCGTGTTTATTGTCCCAGTAATAAGCTTCGGACGGCACAACTTTGATCACGCTGATCCTTGGGTCGTCCTCACCTTCTGTAAACCAGGCTTTCAGGATCGGTGTCCACAATTCTTTTATTTTTGCCTTGTCCGCACTGATAAAAGCATCACCATAAACATTCAAAAAACCGGAATGATGGCTTTCCTGAAACAACAAATGCACATGGTCATCTTGTTTGATTTCCGAATCTTTATTACTGTCGTTACTGCTTAAAAACCACAAACACCCAGCATCATCTACCTTTTGTACTTGCATTGGCCGAACCGCTAACGGCGAACCGGTTTTGATATTGGTACAAAAAAAGCAAGTTTGCGTTTCTTCCGCAATTTGCTTCATCTTTTTTAAAGCTTCGGTCCCGGCAAGGTTTTTTAAATTATCTTCTTCCTGATTTTGGTTAATGCTGTCCATGATTTTTGTTTTTTTAGTTTTACAGACAACATTTTTTTGCAATTTCTTGTTTTGCAAGATGGAGGCTTTCTTTGTAATACTTCTTTTACCTGTAAAAAATGTACTTGTGTTTTTAGAAACAGGAGAAGTAAATTAAGGAAGCGATGCTGTTTTTAGCAGGTAAAAATCAGGATAGATAAACTAAGGACAACAGGATAAACAACAGCCCGGCTACCACGGCAAGCCAATAGTAGTAATTGGCTTTGATGCTGGTATCTAATTGCTGCTTTAACAAACTCATCGTATTACAAATCTAAGTTTGCTGTTGAACGGAATTGTTAAGAAAATGTTAAAGTTATTGTGGTAAAATCAGGATAAAATTTGTTTTTGGATTTGAGGCTGATGCTTCTTTTATCGACATAAATCTTTGCTCTAAGCAATTAAGTTTTATGCTGATTGTTGGCCTCAACTTTACAATGTGTTTTTATTGAATTAAAAACACATTGTAAAAGAAGTATTGGTGCCCACGGAGAGACTCGAACTCTCAAGAGACAATTCTCAACGGCTTCTGAGACCGCAACGTTTACCAATTTCGCCACATGGGCTTTTGAGGAGAGGTTGCAAATATAACAGATTATAGAACAAGCCTTAAAATAATTTTGCAAGTAAGGATTTTATATTGACTGATCACCCAATTTCGGCATGGGCTGCTTGGTGTAAGAAGGCGAATTTCCATCAATATACGGCCAGCCTTCTTCATTATAAAAAACCCGGTCCATACAGGTTTTGCGTTTAAAAATAGTTGTGCCAGCGATAAAACGATCTGCCGGGCCCACTGCATGATAGATTATCCAATCGTTTCCTTCAGCATCCGGCAGGATACAATTTTGCCCGCAGGTATCCCAATGCTCGTTTGGTTTTAAAATCAAATGGTTTCCGGGAACAGGCTGAAACTCTTTCAAAGGGTCATCAGACCAAAAAACAGTTACGGCATAGCCGTTTTCGGCCCAGGTACTGTCGCCCGAAACCCACAAAAAATACCGGTCATATTTTTGGTAATAGGTAACAAAAGCACCTTCACGCAGATTTTCAAATTTAACGTCGGGCTTTGGCAGCAATACATTTGTTGGTTGGCTGATGAAGGAATAGCCGTCATCTGCCACTTCCACCGCACTGATCGGCTCATGCGCCGAGCCGTAATACAACAAGTTTTTACCGGTTTTTATATCGTAAAAGAAGCATGGATCAATCATTTTGTAGGTAGAACCCGGGATTTGAGCCAGCGGTTTGCCAATATCAACGAAGCTATGGGGTGTACCGGAAACAGCCATTGCCAAGCACATACCGTCTTTGGTATCCGGCTCGGCAGCATAATACAAGCGGTACTGGCTGCCAACTTTTACCACTTGCGGAGCCCAAAATTTTTGGCAGGTTTTGGCCCAAACAGGCGGTTCGGCCAATGCGCCTTCGGCTTCTGTCCAGTTGATCAGATCAGCAGATTTGCAAACCTGGATATTATTGATCGTTTGCGAAAACTCATCATGCGTACCGTAAGCATAATAACCATCACCGGGAACAAAAACAACAGAAGGATCAGGGAAATCGGCATTGATGATCGGATTGGAATAAGTAGTTGGCGGCGATTGGCCCATGTTTAGTGTTTTTGATTGAACAACACTTACGGCCAAATGCTTTTTTTAAGGTGATAAAAACATTACCTATCTGTTAATCCGCAATTTCGTTCGGCCGGTCAGCAAAAACCTCATCCAAACTTAAAGCAAAACCAGGCAAAGTCAAGCTGGTGATATGATCACCTAAAGTCAACAGATTGGTAGGCTGAAAATGTCCGCTTTTATCCAAGACATATTTGAAAAAAGTTTTTTCGGAAGGATGGATGATCCAATATTCCTTTACGCCGGCCTCTTCGTAAACTTCGTACTTGTTTTTCAGTTCTTTTTTGTTGTTTCCGGGGGAAAGGATTTCCACCACAATGTCCGGCGCGCCCAGACAACCTTTTTTGTCAATTTTTTGCTGATCGCAGATGACGCAAATATCGGGCTGGACAACGGTTGTGATTTCTTTGTCCTGCTTAGATTTTCGAACCAATCGGACATCAAACGGCGCGAAGTAAACCCGACAGGGTTTACCTTTCAGGTTATTGTATATCTCAGTACCAACATTTGTCAATATCCGCTGATGAAGTTCTGCCGGGGCCGGGCTCATTTTAAATATATAACCCTTAATCAGTTCCAGCCGCTCGTCAAAAGTCCATTTTAAATAATCGGCGTAAGTGTAAGTTTTGGTAAGGTCGAGATCAGAAAACTGCATGGCGATCATTCTTGATTTCCAAAAATACAAATTAATCTGTTATACTGTTTTTATGCCGGTAAAAACAGCATCGCAATCATCACTTGCACAAATCCGCCCTTCTGTTTAACTTCGCCTAAATGGATAATTTTGTAGTTTCTGCCCGTAAATACCGCCCGGTAACCTTTGAAAGTGTTGTGGGCCAGCGGCATATCACCGGAACGCTCAAAAATGCGATCAGGAACAACCAGTTGGCGCAGGCTTTTTTATTCTGCGGGCCGCGTGGTGTGGGCAAAACAACCTGCGCACGTATTTTGGCCAAAACCATTAATTGCCAGAACCTGCAGCCGGACATTGAAGCTTGCGGTGTTTGCGATTCCTGCCGCGCTTTTCAAAATGGCAATTCTTTTAATGTGCATGAGCTGGATGCGGCATCTAATAATTCAGTGGACGATATCCGGAACCTGATCGAGCAGGTGCGCGTCCCGCCACAAGCCGGCCGTTATAAAATTTATATTATTGATGAAGTGCACATGCTTTCGCAAGCGGCTTTCAATGCATTTTTAAAAACGCTGGAAGAACCGCCGCCGTATGCCATTTTCATCCTGGCTACCACTGAAAAGCACAAGATTTTGCCCACGATCCTTTCCCGCTGCCAGATCTTTGATTTTAACCGGATCCAGGTAGATGACATGACGCGCCACTTAGAATTTATCGCCCAAAAAGAGCACATCAGTTACGAGGAAGACGGTTTGCATATTATTGCCCAAAAAGCAGACGGCGGATTGCGCGATGCTTTGTCAATGTTTGATCAGATCGTCAGTTTTTCAGGCGGAAAAGAGATTACCTACAAGCTGGTGATTGACAACCTCAACATCCTGGACTATGATTACTATTTCAGGCTGACAGATTTCATTTTGGATGAAAACACACCTCAAAGTTTATTGATTTTGAATGAAATTTTATCCAGCGGTTTTGATGGTTATCATTTCATTTCCGGCCTGGCCAATCATTTCCGAAATCTGCTGGTCGGGAAAGATGCCTCGACCTTAAAACTGTTGGAAGTAAGTGAAGGCATCCGCAAAAAGTATGAACAGCAGGCGCAGCAAATCTCGGTTTCGTTTTTGGTTTCTGCTTTAAACCTGGCCAATCAATGCGACCTGAATTACAAACTGAGCAAAAACCAGCGCTTACAAGTAGAACTGGCTTTGATAAAAATGTGCCATATTCTTGCTGCTTTTAACTTGGTAAAAGAAGCATCAACTGTACCGTTGCCAGAAGGTCCGGGAAAAAAAAAGGCTGATCCGATAGTTATTGTTTCCCCAAACCCGGCCGAAAATGAAACCCCTAAAATAATTGATGTTGTAACATCGCCAACGATCCCGAAAACGGAAAACGATTTTCAACCGGAAATGAGTCCGCAGAAAATCACTGAAGAACCGGAGGAAAAAACCATCCCGAAAACAGTAGAAAAGCCCGCTGAAAAGTCAACTGTTTTTATTCCGAATTTAAGCATGGCTTCCGCTTCGGTAAAAATCCCTTCTTTAAAAGATTTGGGCAAGAATGCTTTGCAGCAAACAGCGGAAGAAGACCCGTACTTAAAAGGAACTGATTTTGAAGATTTTGATCACGAACTGTTTTTGAAAACCTGGAACGAATATGCTGTTAAAGCAAAAGCAGCAGGTAAAAGCATGACGTTGATTACTGTTTTTAACAACCAAAAACCGGTGATGCTGCGACCATATGTTTTTGAATTGATATTGGAAAACAAAAGCCAGGAAAATATTTTCAGGGAAGATAAACCGAATATCATCAACTTTTTGCGTTCGGCTTTAAAGAACTTTCAAATTGAGGTTCAAACCCGGATTGAAGAACGATCCGGGTTGAGAAAACCCTATTCGCCGGTAGAAAAGTTTCAGTTTATGGCTGCTAAAAACCCGGAACTGGCCGAGTTAAAAAAGCGGTTTAACCTGGAAATTGATTAGCTTTTTAAAGCCCTCTCCAAGCCCCACCCAACCCTCTCCATGGGAGAGGGCTTATAAAGAGGGCTTAAAAAAGACAGCTATTTAAAAAACTGGTCATCGTTATCACCTGCATCTTTTGTAGGATAACCTTCTGCGTCAATACCGCGGTCGTTTTTCGGATAACCTTCTTCGTCCAGGTCATCGCGGTCGTCTTCCGGCGTGCGCGAAAGCACTTCATCTATCGGGTCTAATTCCACGCTTTTCCCGCTGTCAATATGCATTCCTAAGTTATCCAAACTATCTACATCTGTTTCCAGGGTCTCGTTCGGAATATATTCATCCACAGCTTCCGGGTTGGCTTCATCGTAAGTAGAGTTAAAATCCTCGCCGTTTGGTGCTGCAGTATTGTAGGGATAATCATGTTGATAATCAGGGTTGTCACTCTTTACATCAATCTCATAGCTGTTTTTTTCGGCATTATATACCAAATTGCCCGGGTCGGTCCCATCGCCCAAGTCATCTTTCAGTTTTTTGTCGCGGTCCTGGTCCTTATTCAAACCCGGATCCAAAGTATTTTGATCGCTCATAATTGTTTTATTTATTGAGATAAAGGAAAAAACAGGTTAGAAGTTTTATTTTGATTATACATAATTTTGATTTTTGCAGGAATTGCAGACAGCCGTAATATCAAATTTATATATTTGAAAAGCTAAAAATAGTATCCATTTAAAAACCTTTTATGCCACAGAAAATTAAAGTAGCCAACCCGGTTGTAGAACTGGACGGTGATGAGATGACCCGGATCATCTGGAAATTTATTAAAGATAAACTGATCCTCTCCTACCTGGACCTGGATATTCAATATTTTGATTTGGGCATCGAGTACCGCGATGAAACCAACGATCAGGTTACCATTGATGCAGCAAATGCCATTAAAGCTTGCGGCGTAGGTATAAAATGCGCCACCATTACGCCGGATGAAGCGCGCGTAGAAGAATTTGGATTGAAACAAATGTGGAAATCGCCAAACGGAACGATACGAAATATACTGGACGGAACAGTTTTTCGCGAACCGATCGTGATGAGCAACGTGCCGCGGTTGGTGCCCAACTGGACAGCACCGATCTGCATCGGCCGCCATGCTTTTGGCGATCAATACCGCGCAACAGATTTTGTTACGAAAGGAAAAGGTAAACTAACCATCACTTTTACGCCGGAAGATGGCGGCGCAGAGCAATCTTTTGAAGTGTATAATTTTAAAGGCGATGGCGTTGCATTGGCAATGTACAATACGGACGAATCGATTACCGGCTTTGCACATGCTTGTTTTAACCAGGCTTTGATGAAAGGCTGGCCGCTTTATTTATCCACCAAAAACACCATCCTAAAAAAATACGACGGCCGTTTTAAAGATCTATTTGAAGAGATCTATCAGCAGGAATACAAAACCAAATTTAAGGAAGCCGGCATTACTTACGAACACCGATTGATTGATGACATGGTTGCTTCTGCCTTAAAATGGAACGGTAACTTTGTTTGGGCCTGTAAAAACTATGACGGCGATGTGCAGTCAGATACGGTTGCGCAAGGTTTTGGTTCTTTAGGTTTGATGACTTCCACCTTGGTTACACCAGACGGAAAAACGATGGAAGCCGAAGCTGCACACGGGACGGTTACACGCCATTACCGCGACCATCAGGCCGGAAAACCAACTTCTACTAATCCAATCGCTTCTATTTTTGCCTGGACGCGCGGTTTGGAGTTCCGCGGAATTTTGGATAACAATCAGGAGTTGATTAACTTTTGCAAAACCCTGGAAGAAGTTTGTATCGAAACCGTTGAAAGCGGCAAAATGACGAAAGATTTAGCGGTTTGCATCCATGGAAATAAAGTGGAACACGGCAAAGATTATTTGTATACCGAAGAATTTTTGGCTGCTATTGATGAAAATTTGAAAGCGAAATTAGGTTTCTAAACACCAATTTTATATGGATAAAAGAAGCACGTTCTTAAAATCAAGAGCGTGCTTCTTGTTTTATTCTAAATTATCATCACTATATTTGGATCTGAAGTTTACGGCAATCGTTGAAAAAGGTGAAAACGGTTGGTTTGTTGGCCAGGTTGAAGAAATACCGGCAGCTTTATCACAAGGAAAAACTATTCAGGAAGTTAAAGATAATTTGCTGGATGCTTTAAAATTGATTTTAGAAGTAAACAAAGAATTGACCGAAAAGGAATATATTGATAAATCAATTGTTGTTGAAGAACTCGAATTAAACTGATGAAGCATTCTACTTTGATCTGGCATCAAGAATTAGATAATCAGCTTTGTAAAAAGATTTGCAAGCAATTAGAAATCCCTGCCATTTCTTAACTCAAAATTAGAAACACATATATTTGTTTATGGCCTATCTTGAAGAAGTACAATCTATCCTGCAACAGCTCAAACCAGAACTGATCTCTAAATATGGTGTAAGCTCATTAGGTTTGTTTGGTTCGATTGTTCGTGATGATTTTACCGATCAAAGCGATATTGATATTGTGGTGAGTTTTAGTAAACCAATAGGATCAGACTTTATAATATTAGCTGATGAATTGGAAGAACGACTCAATCGCAAAGTAGATTTAGTGTCTAGAAATGGAATTAAACCAAGATATTATGAAGTAATTGAGCCGGAGATTTTATATGTCTAAACGAGAACCAAATCTGCTATTTACAGACATTTTAGAATGTGCGGAAAAAATTTTAGTTTTTACAAAAGATTATACATTAGAGCAGTTTTTACGCGACGAGAAAACGAAAGATGCTGTTATCAGAAATTTTGAAGTTATTGGCGAAGCTGCCAATAGACTTCCAGAGCATTTCAAAGCAAAACTTCCAAGCTTGGAATGGCAAAAATTAAGAGGTTTTAGAAATCGACTTGCGCATGATTACTTTGGAATTGATTACAAAGTAGTTTGGAATACGAAAACCGAGTTACTGCCTAACCTTATTACATCATTAAAAACATTACTAAACATTACAGAATAAAATTATGTCACAACTATATCCCCTAAAATTCAAAACCATTTTCAAAGATAAAATCTGGGGTGGCGAAAAAATAAAAACTGTTTTGCACAAAGATTTTTCACCGCTGCCAAACTGTGGCGAAACCTGGGAAGTTTCCGGCGTAAAAGGTGATATTTCGGTTGTTGCAGATGGCGAACTTTCCAGTAAAGCTTTGACAGATTTACTGAATGAATACAAAGGCGACCTGGCCGGAAATAAAGTCTATGAAAAATATGGTAATGAATTTCCGCTGCTGATCAAGTTTATCGATGCCAATGACGACCTTTCTATCCAGGTTCATCCGGATGATGAATTAGGAAAAAAACGGCATAATTCTTTTGGCAAAACCGAAATGTGGTATGTGTTGCAGGCCGATCCTGGCTCAACATTAATTTCAGGTTTTAACCAGCAGGTTGATGAAAAGCTTTATTTAGAAAAACTGAACAGCGGCAAGTTATCTGATATTTTAAACAAAGAACAGGTAGCAGCCGGAGATATATTTTTCCTTCCGGCGGGCCGCGTTCATACCATTGGAAAAGGTTTGCTGATTGCCGAAATCCAGCAAACTTCGGATATTACGTATCGCATTTACGATTTCGACCGGGTTGATGACAAAGGCCAGAAACGTGAATTGCATACGGAGCAAGCTTTGGCAGCAATTGATTACAAAGTTTATCCAGAATATAAATCCAAGTACCCGCACCAAAAAAATGAAGCAGTTGAAGCCGTAACTTGTCCTTATTTTACAACCAATGTGTTGGATTTTACCGAAAAAACAAGTCGTGATTATACTTCTTTAGATTCCTTTGTGATCCAAGTTTGCATGGAAGGCAATTACAATTTGGTTTACAACAATGAAAAATATGCTGTGAAAAAAGGCGATTGCATATTGATTCCAAACATCATTAAAAATATCCAACTGGAAACTACTTCAGGGTTTAAAATCCTGGAAACTTTTGTCCGATAATTTTTACAAGTTTTTTTATGCTAAAAGAAGCATCCAAGTTTAAGTTTGGATGCTTCTTTTATAGGCTTAAAATCAATAAGTATGTTCTTGTCTTGATTTCCAAGAGTTCCATCAACTCAAATTATCCTTTTTCATTTTTCGATAACCGGATTTCGATTTGTCCGTTGTTCACACGCGTTTCAAATTTAGGTTGAGGTTCTGTTGCCGGCCCGTCTATCACACTGCCATCTTTTAAAGAGAAAACTGAGTGGTGCCACGGACAACGGACAGCACAATTATCCAACAAATCGCCATCGCAAAGCGGGCCGCCCAAATGCGAACAAGTATTGGCAATGGCAAATATTTCATCTTTTTGCTTTACTAATAAAACCGATATTTCACCTGCTTTTGCAGCTATCATTTTATTCTCTACTAATTCATTTTCCGGTAAAACAGCCATAAAGTCTTTTGGATATTCTACCGAGATTGCGGTATGGTCCACCCCAACTTGCTCAGCATAAACTAAATGTCCACCCAAATAGGCTGCTGCGCTTGTAATGCCATAACCCAGCATTGCCAACCCAATTGCAGTTTTGCGCGAACCTTTGCTTCGGCGAATATAATAGGAAGTGGCGTAAAGGGCTGTGGCACTGATGTTCATAATCCCGTGCATTAAGCCTATAGAACGTTTTTTCTTAGTGGTTCCTGTCCAATCTGTCATCCCCGAAACTGCCGAACCCAACGCTCCAACCAATCCGATAGCAATAGCTGCATCGGCACCGGGCGCATATTTTTTCTTGCCAAATAGCTCCATTCCGTCTAATACAACAGCAGCCGACCAGGAACCAACCGGAACATCGGTGATAATCGGATGAAGCGGATGGCCAAGCCATGTCCCGTGCAAAAAATTCTTGATTTTCTGGCCGGCTTCACCACCTGCTTTAAATGTGTTGAGTATAGCGGGTTGAATTTTGTCACCTGCGGCATTCAGCCATTCTTGTTGTGCAATCGTGTCCATTACGCTTTCTGCATTCATTTGTTTTTCTCCTTTTTAATTTGATTTATGTATATCAAGACGCATTATTATTAGTGTGCGGCTTTTTACCGAGTTCGTGCCAATCATTTTCGTGCATTTCGATACCGTAAAATCCTGCAGCTTTCCTGATGTTGGCAAAAGCCAGGTCGCGGTCTTCGTCAGACACATCTTTTACCTGGTCAAACCGTGCCAAAGCGTTTTTAACATGCGAAGCGTCAGTAATAGGTTCTTTGCGTTGTTTTGGAAAAGCGAAAACGCTGTCGGGCAAATCTTTTTTTTCTTTAGCACTTAATTCTCCGTGTACCGTATCCGGTTTCCAAGTTGTTTTTGGCATGGTTTTCTGTTTTGATTATTCTGAAAAGTTTTAGGGCAAAAGACTGTTCTTTCGCCTGTTAATACATCTACAAGCCAAAAACAACTGAAACGATCGGTCGGTTTTTCACTATTGCAAACGCAATAAAATCAACACTAACTAAGCAGGTAATTATTGAAAAAGAAAGAAAGTATATACATTGTTTGCGTAGAAAGAAAATTGCTGCCAATACTTCTTTTATGCCCTTAAAATCAGTGTCCGAAAATTTCAAACTTCTCCCAGAAACCATCTTGAGGAAGCGGCGCAAAAATATCAACCGGTTCTTTTTTTACCGGATGGATGAACCGCAAATAGCGTGCATGCAAACAAATACTCTTTTTCAAACTACCTCGCGGATATCCATATTTGTTATCGCCAACGATCGGACAACCTAAGGTAGAAAGTTGAACCCGGATTTGATGCGGGCGGCCGGTTATCGGATCAACTTCAATTAAATAATAACCGTTTAGTTCGCCGATCAGCTTGTAATTCAATTGGGCGCGCTGGCTACCTGCAATTTCTTTGTTGTGCGCTGTTGTCACGTTTTTCTGTTGATTTTTGACCAGCCAATGCACCAAAGTCCCGCTTTCGGGAAATGGTTTGTTGCGCACCACCGCCCAATACGTTTTGTGTATGTCCCGGCTTTTGAACAATTCATTTACACGTTCCAGTGCTTTGCTTGTTTTGGCAAACAAAATCACACCACTGACCGGCCGGTCCAATCGGTGTACAACACCCAAGAAAGCACCGTTTGGTTTGTTGTATTTTTGGGCGATGTACCTTTTTACTTTTTCGTCAAGCGGTTCATCCCCGGTTTCATCCACTTGTACAATATCCCCGGCGTGTTTGTTTATTGAGATTAAATGGTTGTCTTGATATAAAATATCTTTTTCGGTAATATCTTTTGGCGTTGGGATATATTGAGAATTACGCATGGTGATTTTTTATCGATAAAAGAAGCATGAATAATTAACTTTGGTTTGTTAACTGGATATTTACTGATCAACCATCCAGATATCCTTTTTCTTTTGAATTACTTTTACTATTAGGTTTCTACGGGAAGGTTCTTTGCGCGTAAGCCAGCTTCCTTGATTATCGATATTGAAAGGACTTTGAACTTAGACTGCCAATAGTTTAAAGTTATTTTTCCTGATTTCTAATTAGTTCTAAAGCTTTGTTTAACGCTGTTTTTGAAGATACAGCTATATCCGGAACCACACCTTTCCAATCATTTTCCTTTACTCCAATGTCGTAATACAATGAACTGGAAATCGTTAAATCTATCTGTGTATGTGGCAGGCGGGCAGGAACAATATCACCGTAGCTTTTAACCAGGCCACCTGTTTCCTCACCGATAATTATTCCTCTTTTATAATATTTGAAACACTGGGCAAAATCAGAAGCTGAAGAGTAAGTCTGTAAACCGATCAGCAGGTAGACTTTGCCATCAAACCTGAGCGGGTTTTTTGAGATCGCAATGTTGTTATAGAATACTGTATCGATTTGTCCGTTGGGCTTAGCAAGTAAAGATTGATCAGCACTATCCAGCGTTTTACCGGCCCGATGGGCTTTTAAGCGTTCCTTGAGAAAACGACTGTTTTTGACCACAACTTTTTCATATTGCCGGAACGGCTTATTTAGAATATACTGCAAAAAATCATCACCCACGTCTGAATCCCCTCCGCCATCATCAATCAAGTTGATGATAAGATTTTGTATACCTTGATTTTTGATCATGGTAAACGATGAATCCATAAATGCTTTGTATCCGTCCCAGTCAAAACTCTTAAAGTTAATGATCGCTGTTTTGTCCTTGTCCAGGATTTTGAGAGCATAGTTGGCTTCCACTGTGGATTTGGTTTTGATTACATTAGTTGGAATATCTTTAATCCTTTGATCAATTTCGTTTTTTCTTATTCCCCTGACCAAAACTGTTTTTGTAATCCCATTATATTTATACTTTGTAACATACTTGCCATTCGCATAGTACAGTGCTTCCAGGTAGAAGTAAAAACGGGTACCTCCAAACTGGGCCCTGAAAAGCCGGTTCTCTCCTGTATTTAGATTGATGATATCATTTACAATCTTTTCAGCCGGGACATTATTTACGCTTATGATCTCAGCGTCAGCCGGAAGTTGAGAATTAACGGTTTGGTAAGGGCCACTGCAAACGATAAAAGGCTTTGTAGCTGACAGCTTAAAGAAGTAGGGAAGAACATAAGGATTTTGACTTCTATACTCCTGCATGATATGAAAATCGGTATGGCCGTCGTCCAGTTTTGCCAGCAAAGGTTCTGCAACCAGGTAAAATTCAGTTCGATCTAGATCCTTCTTAAGATTGTCCTTCACCAACCGAACATCTTTATAGAACTTAGACTTTGGATATCGGTAATAGATGTTCGGATGGGTTTCTTCCAAGTATTTGACTAACGTGTCGATATCTTCCCGCATTTGGGGTGGAGTAAATTTTCTTTGAGGCTGTTGGCCATAAACTGCACTATGTAATAAACTGCAAAAAGTTAAAACCGCAAGTATTCTTATCATTTCTAATCTGTGATGATGTAAGTAAAACAATAGTCAGGATTTCATTCTCCAAATTTACTATTAAGAAAAATTCAATCGTTAAAATACTCGATCGATACTAATCAAAGCGAATAAGTTTTTATAATTTGATGAAGATCCCTCCTATCGCGGGGATGACAATAAATTGAATCCGCCCTCAATATTGTTCCTTCTCCCCCGGAAAATCCTTTGATTTCACATCCACAATGTAAGATTTCACGGCACCGCTCATCTCCTCGAACAAATTTAAATACTGACGTAAAAACCGCGGTTTAAACCCTTTGTTCAAGCCCAGCATATCGTGTATCACCAAAACCTGGCCGTCGCAATTTCTTCCGGCACCAATGCCAATGGTTGGAATGCTGAGGCTTTCAGTCACTTCCTGTGCTAATTTTGCAGGGATTTTTTCCAGCACCACGCCAAAACAACCTGCTTCCTGCAAAGCCAGCGCATCCAATTTTAACTTATTTGCTTCCGCTTCTTCTTTGGCACGAACGGTGTAAGTCCCAAATTTATAGATGGACTGCGGTGTCAACCCCAAGTGTCCCATCACCGGGATCCCTGCTGCCAGGATGCGCGTTACCGATTCTATAATTTCCGTTCCGCCTTCCATTTTTACCGCATGTGCGCCTGCTTCTTTCATGATGCGGATAGCAGAATTTAAAGCTTCTTTGGAGTTTCCCTGATAAGAACCAAAAGGCAAATCAACCACTACCAAAGCTTTTTTGGCCGCCCGGACAACTGAAGACGCATGATAGATCATTTGATCCAGCGTAATTGGCAACGTGGTTTCGTGTCCGGCCATCACATTGGAAGCCGAATCGCCCACCAAAATCACGTCTATTCCGGCATCTTCCACCACAGCGGCCATGGAAAAATCGTAGGCCGTGAGCATGGCGATCTTCTCGCCGCGCTGCTTCATTTCCTGCAAGGTATTGGTGGTTACTCGTTTAACTTCTTTGTTTACAGACATGTTATGCTTCTTTTACACTACATTTTTAGGTGTTGTAAATGTAGGACAACCGTTTGTAAAATCATCAAAACGCGTTTCTAAAAATCGGCGGAAAAACTATCTTTGTCCTTTGTGAATCCAGAAGTTCATTCTTTATTATTTCCTGCAACTTTCACACCTGGTTTTCCGTTGGAAAATGCTTCTTTTATCCACCTTTTTTTAAAATATCATGACTAACTTCACCAAATTACCAGCCATTTTATTACTGGCCGATGGTACTGTTTACCATGGAAAAGCTGCCGGAAAAATTGGTACGACCGTTGGCGAAATTTGCTTTAATACCGGCATGACGGGTTATCAGGAAATTTTTACCGATCCTTCCTACTTTGGCCAGATCATGGTGACCACAAATGCACATATCGGCAATTATGGGATTCATTTTGATGAAGTAGAATCCGGGCAAATACAAATTTCGGGCTTGGTTTGTAAAAACTACAACATCCAATACAGCCGCAAAGAAGCTGACCTTTCTATCCAGGATTACTTCCAGGAACAAAACATTGTTTCTATTTCTGATATTGATACCCGCGAACTGGTGCGCCACATCCGCGACAAAGGTGCGATGAACGCCATTATTTCTTCGGAAATTTCAGATCTGGAAATACTGAAAGCAAAGCTGGGTGAAGTACCTTCGATGGACGGGTTGGAACTTTCTTCCCAAGTATCCACTAATGAAACTTATGATATTGGCGATAAAAATTCCAAGTATCGCGTAGCCGTTTTGGATTTGGGCGTGAAGAAAAACATCCTGCGCAATTTTGCCGGGCGTGATGTTTTTGCCCGCGTGTTTCCTTCTTATACCACTTTTGCAGAGATGCAGGAATTTAACCCCGACGGTTATTTTATTTCAAACGGTCCCGGCGACCCGGCTGCAATGGACTATGCCATCCGTACCGTAAAAAACATCCTGGAAGCTGATAAACCGATGTTTGGAATTTGTCTCGGCCATCAGTTGCTTGCACTGGCCAATGATATTCCTACAGAAAAAATGTTCAACGGACACCGCGGCATCAACCATCCGGTCAAAAATATCATCAAAAACCATTGTGAAGTTACTTCACAAAACCACGGGTTTGGCGTGGTGCAAGATGCCGTTAGAAATTCTGACAAGGTAGAAATTACGCACATCAACCTAAATGATAATTCGATTGAAGGGATCCGGGTAAAAGGCAAAAATGCGTTTTCGGTTCAATATCACCCGGAAGCTTCTCCCGGCCCGCACGATTCCCGCTATTTGTTTGATGATTTTGTGGAGATGATGGGAAAAGACCGGAAGTCGGAAAGTTAGTAAGACCGAAAGTCGGAAGGAAGGATGACAGCGCGGATAAACCAAAGCGATAGGTCGTCGCCTTGGTGGGTAAAGGCCCGACAAAACGCCCGGAGGGATCGGGTTTGCCTTGACTTTTTGGTTCTTTTTGGTCAAGCAAAAAGAACGTAAATATCCGATTAAGAAATATTTAATAGACTTTATATATAAGCAAACCTGCGGTTGCTTGATTGTCCGTTCTTTTGTCTTGATACAAAAGAACCAAAAAATCAAGAATGCCGGGTCGCCTCCGGGCGGCATTCAACCTCTCGCTCCTGGTTGCCTATCTTGCAGGACGACAATAGCGCACATAAACAGGATCGGTAGGTGTCGCCCTGGTGGGGAAAGGCCCAACAAAACGAGCGGGGCGATTGGGTTTGTCTTGACTTTTTGGTCAAGCAAAAAGAAGCTAAAGAAGGTAAGCACTCTTCCTGGTCGGGATTTGCAATCCCGTCCTCTAAACGAAGGATTTCTAATCCTTGTTACACCAGGTTTTTTTGTAGGATGATGTTTTGGCCGATTGGTTTGTAGGGGCGATTCATGAATCGCCCTTAATGAATCGCCCTTACAGGTCTGCGTACGCAATTTAAAATTGATCGGCAAAAGAAGCCTGCTGTTTAATTTGTGGAATTAAAAATTCCAAGTTCAAAGGACGGGATGCTTTTTCATCGGTTTTTGCGGAATTCTAAATATTCAACTCACTAACAGTTGATACTTGTTTATAAACCACATCTTTAAAGTTCTTGAAATGTGCATTTCCACATTTAATTTTCATGCTTTCACTACCTCTCAATTCCTGCCCTGTGCTTTTGGTTTCAGCAACAAAATATATCTTTTTTTCGTCTTTAAATACAATTGCCCAATCCGGATTATAACTTCCAATAGGCGTAGCAATCTTAAACCAGAAAGGCAGTTTAAAATAAAATTCTACGTTCTCACTTGTTTCACAATCTTTTGCAAAATCGCTTTCTACTTTTGAATCTAACGGAACGTAGTTTTCATAAATAGTTTTATCGGGTGCATTTACAGTATGAGTAAGCTGATCAACGTAGATTTCCAGATCGTTATCCTCGAACAGTTGCATTTCATAAACCTGATTTCCTATTTTCTCATATTTAATGCCATCGATCATTAGTTCATACAATACCGCTTTTATAGCACTTACTGCATGATCCATAAACAACTGTGGGTTAAGTAACAGTTCATTAATCCTTCCCGATTGCTTTAATATTTCTAAAATAGTGTTTCTGGTCAGCTCTGTTTTACTTTGAATATAAGCAAGCGTATCCGGTATTTCGAATGTTAAACCATAATTATCATTTCCGCTGTCACTTATCAGTTGTCCTTCAATACCTGATTCTGTTATCAATACTTTCTTTTTTGTTGATGTAATTGCAGGCTTTTTTGTTTCAGGCATATTCTTAACAGATTTGGCTGCAAACGTTATCAGCTCATCTGTTTTATATTCTACATTATACTTTGTCTGAAATTTTATTTTGTCCCATATTTCTAAAAACTTTGGGTCGGCTTCAAAGCCTTTGCGCAAGTTTACTTTTTCTCTTTTGCCTTTGTCTTTTATCCTTCCGGTAAAATCAACTCCACAATCTTGTTCTATTTCCTGCTGCAAAGCTTTGGCAAAATCTTCATAACGCTCGTTAGCAATTACGGTTAGTTTATTAATGTTGCGGTCGAATATTCTTTGTCCGCTTTGATTTACTGATAACCTTAATCCCCTGCCTATTTCCTGCCGTTTTTTAATTTCCGATTTAGTTTCATTCAAAGTGCATATCTGGAATACGTTTGGATTATCCCAGCCTTCGCGAAGTGCAGAATGGCTGAATATAAAACGAAGCGGCGTATCCAGATCAAGCAGCTTTTCTTTATCCTGCATAATGAGTTTATAAACATCATCATCTGCCTGCGTTTCGCCGCCAGTATCTTTCAGCCTTTTTTTATTGTCCATTGAAAAATATCCGTCATGTACATCTTCTGCTTTGTGAAGCATTAAATCTTTAAAAGTCGGTTTTGCTATTTCATGCTGATATATTTCTTCAAACCACTGTGCGAATTTCCCTTTTACAGCAATGCCGTTTCCATCATATTCCCGGTAGTTTTTTACTTTATCAATAAAGAACAGTGAAAGCACTTTGATCCCTTTATCTTTAAAAGCTTTTTCTTTTTTCAGGTGTTCTTCTACAGTTTTACGAATCATGAATTTCATTACTTCATCATTCATTCCACCTTGTGTTTCACCAGGTTTAAGGACAAGCCCATTTGTTAATTCTATCTGATCATCTCCGAAATTAATTTCATATACTTTCAATCCTTCATATTTTGGATTTTCTCCCGATAGCATAAATAGATCAAGACTATCCTTGTTTACCTGTACCAACTTTCGCTGAATACCTTTAGAAGTGTTAACATCAATTTTTAGTTTAGCTTTGATGTTATTGCCCGTCCGGTTTATAGATTCCAATTGGATAAATGAAGAATTAAAATCATTTTCACTTACTACTGAATCAACTTCTATTTGCTTTACCAAACCCAGATCGTAAGCCTTTACCGGATTTAAAGAATACATTAAATTGTACAAGTTGGTGTGCGTTGCCGAATAACGCAAAGTGCAAAGTGGGTTTAGATTCTGGATTGCCCTTTTACGAATATCCGTTTCCATGTTTTGTGGCTCGTCCACAATAACGATTGGATTACAACTTTGGATAAACTCAATAGGCTTTTTACCTGTTAATCTATCGTTCGGCTTGTTGATAATATTTTCGTCTTTAGCGAAAGCATCAATATTGATAACTAATATTTGTATGGCATTGCCGGAAGCAAAACCCCTGATATTGGAAACCTTTTTACTATCATAAATATCAAAGCTGATAGGCACTTTATCATATAAAGATTGAAAATGATCGTGGGTAATTTGAAGGTTCTTTAAAACACCTTCCCGAATAGCAACTGATGGAACAACGATTACAAACTTTTTAAAACCATAAAGTTTTTGTAATTCATAAATGGTTCTTAGGTAAACATAAGTTTTCCCTGTGCCGGTTTCCATTTCTACAGAAAAATTCATTCCTTGCAATTCTGACTTGGAATTTCTTATTTCATTGTGCTGTTGAATAGCTTTTACATTTTCCCAGATTTGATCTTTGCTTAAATTAAGTTTATTTCCAAAACCGTTTTCTGAAAGTAAAGTTCCTGTTTCTGATATTATAAATTCAAAATCACTATTGCTTAAAGGTTGCCCTTCAAAAATATCAGTGATGGATTTTATGGCTTCTAATTGATAGTTTTGGTTACTATCGAATTGTAATATCATTATTTAATAAATAATTTATCAAAGAAAGGAGCATGGCGTGTTTCAACTGCTCTTATTAATTGGTTGAAAGTTATGACCTCTATGTGCTGGTTTAATTCTGGAATAATTTTATATAATGTGCCAAAAGGAGTATTTCTAAAGCCTTTAGTTTTATTGTACTCTTCTAACAAAGGAGGAATAACATCAACTATAATGTAACCAAATTTGGGAGTGTCTTTTCTAAGAACAATTGTATTTCCTCTATAATTTTTGCCTTTTTTATCATCACCATAAATAAATGCTTCAAAGTATTTATCTATTAGTTCAGCAAACTCCCATCTATAATCGTTTTTCTTTTTTTGATAAGCAGTTTCCCCCGGTCTTTTAAATTCAAATATTACCATGGACGAAATTTCTCCTGCAGATTCAGCGCCAAAGCTTATTGGATTATTAAACATTTCTGGTTTATCAACCATTACAATATCAACTTCCAATTTGCTATTCTTTTGGCACATTGTAGTTATTGGAATATCTGAACCAATGAAGTCGTAAATAGCAAAGCGTTCATCTAATAACCACAAATTATGAGATTCATAAGAAGTTCCTTTATTTGTAACTCCCATTGGAAAAATCAAATTATGAATATCTTCCTCAAGTTTATATTTCCCTTTTTGATCAGCATCTAAAAACTTTTTAAAAATATCAATAACTGATTTTCTTCTGAACATATAGTCTGCAAGACTATCTGCATCAAAGGCAGTTTTTTCAAGTAACTCTTTCTTCAATTCCTCAATACTATCTTCCCCAACCTCTTTGTTTTGTATAAACTTTTGAATTTTAGTATCAATACTCTTTTTCTCTTGAATTGATACTCTATACAAAAATTCGTCCTTCTTATCATCTGATAAACTTGGAGGAACGCTATTTAAAATTTCAGGTCGATTTAGATATCTTTTATATTTAATACCATTACTTGCAATATATTCTTTAACTTCCTTTATGTTTCTGTCTTTTGTATCTTTAACAAAAGAATTGTAGCCTTCTTCTAATTTTATTGCAAGGGCTTCTTCGATTTCTTGAAAAGTTAGTTCATCATTATTGAAAAGTTCGTTTTCTTTCTCTTGCGGTATCGCAAAACCATTTCGTGAGGAATAAACTTTTTTATTGAGATAATCTGAAACTACATAAACATCTAAAAAATATGATTTACCATCTTCAACGATCGGGTATGCAAACAAACTGTTAACCCTGCCCAAATTTTTTCCGCCACCAACAACACGTGAATTAGCACAATAGTGAATATAATGATTTTTTCGATTATTATTTTTTTCTGACTTAGTAATAAAACTATTAAATAAGATATTACCTACAGTAAATTCTTTTTCTGCTTCCTTTGAAACTTTTGCATATAATTCATTCACTACAGCAACATCACTTCCATCTTCTTCTAATATTTCTATTCTTGGTAAATCATTGCACAAATAATAGACTAAACAATGTTCCATTATCTTTTCGGCTATTTCATTTACTGATATGGCTGTGTTATCTTTTATCAACTCGTTGTAACATTCAGAAAATTCAACAACAGTTTGTCGCTGTTGTGCATTTGATTCTTCATTTTTAATTTCCTTTACTTCTTCATTTAGATCAAATTCTAATTCTCTATACTTCCATTTACCACTTTCAATATAATTGCTTTGAATTTGTATTTTTTCATAAGCAGCTAGAATCGTAAATCTGCCAATACCCTTACAGCCAAACTCTTTATTAGCTCTGCTATAGGCTGTCTTAAAAGATGTTAGATTCTTATCCGTAAAGCCCTCGCCGTTATCGATTACTTTTATATCGTTAATAGTTTTATAATTTTCAAATAACTGATTATGGGATAATTCTCCTCTGCTTATTTTTATTTGAATTTTCTTATTGTCTTTTTCAATATTTTTTGTTTGTTTTAAACTAATTATAGAATTTACAACACATTCAAAAAGTGGTAAAAAAGCGTCGGAACGCTTTAAGTCAATTTCACTTACTATATTTCTAACTGGTAAATCCATAAGTGTTTTTTAAATAGTTTTAAATTCAATCCTTGCATCCTTCATTTGCAAAACCGTATTCGTTTTCAACTGGTCATTACCAGCAAATAAATGATCAAGCGTAATTACTTTTTTCGGGTTAGCTGCAATAATACGATCAATAACAGTTTGGCTCATTTCAGTTAAAGCAATTATCAATTCATCATTATTAATAGCATATAACTTGTCTTTTATTTCCACTGCATCAGTAAGTTCATAACCTGCTTTCACCATCAATTCATAAAGCATATTCTGCTCCTGGCTGTTTTCTTTCACGGGGTTAGTAAAAACATCTAATTGTTCTGATAGGTTTTCTTCATTAATTTCATTTCCTCTCCATATTTTAAAATTGGACGGCGAAAGTTTAAAAGCTTTAAAACCTAAATCTATATTTGGGGCATTACTGTTTTTATCACCTAAATTTAGTTCTTCTACTTTTTTCTTTTCTGCTGATGCTATTTCGGTTTGGATTTTTTTAATTACCCGCCGGATACGTTCTCTGGAAATATTTGCTATGGTTTTATAACCTGCTTTATATGCTTCTGTATTTTTATCGGTTACTTCTGGTAGTTGAACTAAGATGAATTTTCGATTACCGTTATCTTCTTTGTTAAGTTCTAAAACTGCTTGGGCAGTTGTTCCTGAACCTGCAAAAAAATCAAGAACTATATCATTTGAATTAGTGGAGAGATTAATTAACTCTTTTATTAGTTCGACCGGTTTAGAATATTCAAATATATTTGTGTCAAAAATTTGATTGAAATCTTTTCTTGAGTTATCATTTGAAAATTTATTTTGAATAAAATCTATTGATGTTGCAGATTTTGTTCTTTCATTCAAGTCCACAAAGTATCCATTGTTATTTTTTAAAATAGTTGCTCTTTGGTATGTTTTAGTATAAATCCTTGATCCATATTTTGATTCTTTTACAACAACAAAATCATTTTTGTAACCAAAATCAAATAAAACTCTTGACCATCTCCAACAAAAATCGCTTGATGGATTACGTTTTCTTCTATCTTGCATTTCTTCGATTGAGACACCTCCCGGTCTAAAAATTTTATCATTTATTGCAATCTCATAATCTAAGGAAGGTGAATACTGAATAGAACCATAATCAAGAGTTTGACTAAGTTTATAATAGCCCCTTTCTTCAAAGTGTATATCCACATTTTTATAACCTTCGTCATCTATCGCAGAAGAATTAAACTTACCGGTTTCTTTTTTTAAAAAGCATAGAACATAGTCATTATTTTTAGCAATTTTATCTGTTGTCTTTCCAGCTTTTTTTGTAATTCTTGGAAATGTCGCCACAAAATTCTCCTCTCCAAAAATCTCATTCATCAATAACCGAAGATTATGCACTTCGTTATCATCAATATGAATGAATATCACGCCATCATCTTTCAAAAGATTTTTAGCCAAAAACAAACGCGGATACATCATGCTTAGCCAATTGCTATGGTAATGTCCGCTGTCTTTACTATTTTTTTTGAAAAAGCCTTCTCTCATTAAAAAGCCTTCTTCGTCTTTATCGCCTACCCGTTTTTCATAATCTGCTCTGTTTTCTTTAAAACTGTCGGGGTAAATAAAACTATCGTTTCCAGTGTTATAAGGTGGATCAATGATAATGCACTTGATTTTATTGTAATATGATTTTTGAAGCACTTTGAGCACTTCCAAATTTTCTCCTTCAATAAAAACGTTTTGGGTAGTATCAAAATTTACAGATTCTCCGGGTACAGGTTTTAAGGTTGCAGTAGTTGGAACTTGTAAAGTTTTAAAAGCATCGGCCTTACCTGCCCAGTTTAATACATAACGTTCGTTGGCAAAATTAATATTGCCGGTAAAAGCAGCATTAAATTTTTCTATATCAATTTGTCCTTCCGAAAATAATTCCGGAAAGTGCTGTTTCAGTTTTTCTAAGTTGTCTTGCTGTATATTTAAAGATTCTCCGTTCATATTGGTTAAGGCAATCTATTTAAGCCTCTAATTTTGGGTAATTTAATCAAAAGGTACTAACAGTACCGGCAATATAAGCGGAAACAATTATAGTTGGCTATAAATATCCTAAATAGCTTCCTATTCATCAATATTCCTTTTCCTAATAAGTAACCTATTTTCTTTTCTGCCGTAATAAGGCGCATTTCTGTTATAACCTAACCTTTTAAAAATCAGCTTTATGCAGTCGTCGTCTCTTAAAATACCGCTATTTGTAAATTGGCAGTTACTGCAAAGGCTAACGCAGCAATGCGAAACCACCTGCCGCCACGAGCTAAGCAAGTATTGCGCAAAGTACGAGGTAAGCAGGCTCACTATTTTCCAGCTTTGTGCAGAGTTAAAGCTCACGCGCGAACAACTGCATCTGCATTTAAACCAGTAACTAAAGCTGTTTATTACCGGCGACAAATCTTTACGACAGAACATTATACCTTCAGTTTCTGTTGCGGCCGTTAACCCGCCGAAAAATCTTTTGTTATCCTTTCCCTAAATTATCTCCCTTATTTGCTGGTGCCGCGTTGCGCAGCCGCTTGGTTAGTCCGTTTGTTTTAACAGCTAACGTAGCTTGTTTTGGGTTGATCCATTGGCTGCGGAAGCGGGTAAGATCATTCAAAATTCTAATCGTTAGATATGATTTGCCGCAAAAGGAGAATTAACCGGGCGTTTATCCACAGCGTTGGCGGTATTGGCGGTTGTTGTGCTTCTTTTATCCACCTAAATTTCTTACTTATCAACAATCCCAACTTCTTTACCCACAAAGGAAGGCAGGTTATCCACGGTTTATCCTGATTTATCAACGGGAAAGCCCGGAATACCAACGGGAAAGCCTTGTTTACCGACGGGAAAAGACGATTTACCAACGGGAAAACGCAAAATACCAACGGGAAAAAGCTTTTTCTCGTCGGGAAAAGCCTGTTTACCAACGGGAAAGTGGAAAATACCAACGGGAAAACGTGAAATACCAACGGGAAAACGGCTTTTTCCCTGTGTATAAGGGTAGCTTTTGGTGGAAATAAGGCGATAAAAGAAGCATCCCGCAAGGAGATAGAAAAACGTTGCAAACTTATAGAAATCAATAAATTATATCATTTCAGCTTGTTGCCCGGTAACTGGCGGCAACGGGCGCAGACGTTTGTTTTTTATGCCCGTACAAACCCGCACAGTTATGCATAACCCGGAAATGTTTCCAGGTTTAAAACGGCTTTTAACTTATGAAATTTGTTACGTTGATTAAAGATTACTCTAAACTGAGTGAATCTAACCTCGACCTGAAAGGCGGAAAAATTATTGCTGCGTTAACCGGCAACCCCGATTTCCCGGTTACAATGCCTACGCTCTCGGACTTTATGCAGGTTAAAAACACGTATTCCACCAACCTGGTTGCGGCGGCAAACGGTGATCGTGCGGCCATCGTCATGAAAACCAGGATAAAGACAGTCTATTGGGCACTATGCGCTTGCTGGCCATCAACATTGAAGGACTGGCGCAGGGCAACCAGGCCAAAATGGTGTCGTCTGGCTTTGAGGTGGCCGCTAATGGCGACAGCGTACCTGCAATGGGGCCGCCAACCAATTTTAAAGTAAGCGACGGGTTGAATGCCGGAGAAATTAAAACTTCGGTTAAAGGGGTAGACCGCGCAATGATGTACAGTCAGGAATATGCTTTGGCATTGCCCGATGCCGATACCAGTTGGACAACCTGGGTAAGCAGCAGCGTAACCTATGTATTTACGGAGTTGCCCAGCGGAACGCGTGTTTATGCACGCGTAGGTGCCATTGGCCGTAAGGAGCAACTGGTTTATTCGGATATTTTATCGCGCATTGTACAGTGATTGTTTTGTTTTTAGTTGATAAAAGAAGCATTGGAGTGGTTTATCCGGTGCTTCTTTTATAATAGATTTTTGATCGGGCTTTCGCCCTCTTCTATTTCTTTTTGCTTGATCAAAAAGAAACAAAAAATCAAGACAAACCCGATCCCTCCGGGCGTTTTGTCAGGCCTTCCCGCACCTGGGCACAGACCGTTCTGGTGGCTACCGTTCTGGTGATGACCTTTCCGGCAGCCCTGCAAGTTTGTTCTCACCGAAAAAAATAGTTGATAAAAGAAGTATTGTTTAGCAACGATTGCCATTTGCAAGAGCCGTTTGCAAGATCACCACCCAGGCGGGCTGGGCCGAACAAACGCCCGGAGGCGATCGTTTGTTCTTGATCTTTTGCTTCTTTTCCATCAAGGGAAAAGAAGTTAACAGCAGCAACCCCAGGTTTGCTAAACAACCATATTTCTTTTAAAAGTTAATCTTTACAATCAAAAAAACAGTTACATAAAAAAGGCGATCCTTAAATCGCCCTTTTTGTTTTGTTACTTTAATGAAGATTTCTCCCTACGGTCGAAATGACAACTCGACAAAGCAGCTTAAAATATTGTAATTCAATAAAATATAAGCAAACCTTTATTTTTTCATAACAAACTGATAAGAAGTAACCGAATTGAAGGTTTCGCCAGCTTTTAAAGTGGTGGTTGGAAACTGCGGCTGGTTGGGAGAATCCGGGAAATGCTGGGTTTCTAAACACATAGCAGTTCTGTGTTCGTAAGGTTTTCCGCTTTTGCCTTTATCGCCGCCTTCCATAAAGTTGCCGCCATAAAATTGTATGCCCGGCTGATCGGTATAAACCTGCATTTCGATGCCGCTTTTATCGCCAACAACAGTAGCGGCTAAATGCTCACCTTTTTCTTTCGATGCATCCAGCACAAAATTATGGTCGTAACCTTTTCCATAAATCAACTGCTGGTTTTTATCATCAATGCGCGAACCGATTTTTTCCGGCTTGGTAAAATCAAACGGCGTTCCGGCAACCGGTTCCAGTTTTCCTGTTGGGATTAAGGTAGAATCAACCGGCGTAAACTTGCTGGCGTTTAATTGCAATAGGTGGTTATTGATTGTTCCGCCATCTCCGTTTAAATTGAAATAGGAATGGTTGGTCAGGTTTAAAACAGTTGCTTTATCAGTAGTGGCTTTGTAAGCAATATCCAAAGCATTTTTATCGGTTAAAGTATAAGTTACGTTAACGTTCAGGTTTCCCGGATAACCTTCTTCACCGTCTTTTGCCAGATAATGCAGTTCTAAGCTGTTTGGAGTTGTTTTTACCACATCCCAAACAACTGTAGAAAAACCTTTTGGTCCGCCATGTAAAGCGTTCGGCGGATTGTTGATAGCCAGTTGGTAGTTTTTTCCATCTAAAGTAAATTTTCCTTTAGCAATCCGGTTGCCGTAGCGGCCGATCAAAGATCCGAAATAAGAACCGTTTTTAGTGTATTGACGGTAATCTTTCAAGCTGTTATAACCTAAAACAACATCTATTAGTTTCGCACTGCTGTCAGGCACAAATAAACTGACTAATTTTCCGCCGTAATTGGTGATAGCTGCTTTTATTGTGCCGTTAGTAATGGTGTAAAGATGAACTTGTTTGCCATTAATGGTTTCTTTAAACTTGGCTGAGTCTGGCATTGCTGTTTGCTCCATAGCTTTTTTATCTGTTTTTTTTGATGATTGCTGGCAGCTTGTTAAACAAAACAATACTGCTGCCGGTAAAATACATTTTTTTAAGGTGTTCATTGATTTAGGTTTTGATTATACAGCTATATATAGGAATCAGGTTTAAAAGATTGGGTTAAACGAAAGGTACAATAAACTTATATAAAATTGAACCTGACAAAAACATATCCCGTTTACCAAATATAGCAGAAAGTATTTTAACTTTTTAGAAACTTGTCCTTAAAGTAATACCATATGTTTTTGGATTTCCTAAATGTGTGGCACCAAAATCATAAGCATAATCTATATAATGTTTGTTTGCCAGATTGCTTGCCCATAAAAAAACGTCAAACTTCTTTGTGCTTATGCCCAACCGTGCATTGAAAACACTGTAAGCCTTTTGTTCTATTTGGTTTGCCAGGTCAAAATACTCATTTCCAAGATAGCGCCATTCCCCGCGGGCAATCAATTTGATCCCTTGCTGACTGTCAAAATCATAACCATATTGCAAAGCCAGCAAAGAGGTTACATCAGGCGTATAAACCTGGTGATTGTCCTTCAAATCCACAACTGTCCCGTTACTTGGAATTTGCAGGTTCTTGTACCGGGCATGTGTATAACCAAAGTTATAATTTAGCTCCAGCCCTTTTAACAAGGTAGCTGCAATTTCTGCTTCTGCCCCTTTACTGTTTAACTTTCCGGCATTTTTGGTAACGGTGACCGCATCGGGCAATAGCAGCGTTGGTACTTGTGCGTTACTGATTGAAGTATAAAACAAAGCGAGGTTTACACGGATGCGTTTGTCGTAAAACAAATTTTTTGAACCGATCTCAAAATTATCGCTGTACTCTGGTTTATAGGCGTAAAGCGGCGGTTGGAAAGGATCAGAAGATATCTGGCTGATCCCGCCGGCACGAAAGCCTCTGCTGTAGGTTGTGTAGAAATTGTTTGCATCTGAAACATGCCAGGCCAAACTAAATTTTGGTGTAAAAGCTTTAAAGTTTGCTTTAGAGGAAGTGTCTGGCCGTGTGATGATGGCTTCCTGCCCGTCTGGCTGAGAGGCACCAATGATTTCTTCTTTTTTATGTTCAAAATCGTAACGTAAACCTGCTGTCAAATCCAACTTTGGGCTGATTGTATAAACCAACTGCCCGTAAACAGCAATTCCGTAATTGCGCTCAATATTAGTGTTGATACTGGTGACATCAGTTGGGGAACCGAATGCTGCTGCATCTTTGCCAAAATGCGTCCCTACCTTGCTTGGGCTGTAACGATAAAATCCATACAAACCAGTCGTCCATTTAAAAGCTGAAGCAGAAGAAGCCGGAGAAGAAAATCGGAATTCCTGGATACCTGCTTTTACTTTGTTCCATTGGTTGCCGTAGTTATTGATTAAGGAAACGGCATCAATAGGAGAAAAATCAGCATCAATAGGAACGGTATAATAACGGTAGTTTTCCTGGTAAGAACTATTTGATGTAAAGTTGAAACCGCTGCCGGTATAATTTGCAGAAAGGGAAGCGTTAAAGATGTTGTCAACCATTTTTGTAACCGCATTTTGATTTAAAACAAATGGCGTTGACAATGCCTGCTCAGTACTTCCTGCCAAAGGGAAAGGGCCGTTATTTCGGTTTTCGTAATTTTTAACATTTAAGGTGAATGAAAGCTTTTGATCGGCAAGGAACTTCAGGTAATAATTCCCCAAAAAATAATGTTGCTTATCGAATTTTGAATTGTTGTACTGATTGGTATAAAAACCATCAAAACCTGAATAAAGACCGGCCACACCCAAAAAAAGCTTGTCTTTTATCAGCGGAGTGCGAATGCCCAAACTGTACCGCTGCTGGTTATAATTTCCGAAATTCAATTCTGCAAAACCCGTTGTTTCATTTGTCGGCTGTTTCGTGATCACGTTGATCACACCGCCCATCGCATTCCTGCCGTACAATGTTCCTTGTGGCCCACGCAAAACTTCTATCCTTTCCACGTCAAAAAGTTGCGGGATGTATGTGTCCAGCCCGAACTGGTTCACGCCATCAATATAAGTTGCAACAGCCGGGTCATAAGAAGTTGTGGCAATACCTCTTAAGCTCGTTACATTTCGGTTATCACCGGGGTTTGCAGAATATAAGTTTGGGATTACAGCGGTAATATCTTTCAAATTCCACAATTTATATTCCCGGACTTGTTTGGCCGACAATGTTGACAAGCTGAACGGAACCTGCTGCGGATCTTCTTCTCGTTTTTGAGCGGTTACAATCACTTCATCCAGTTGATTGTTTGCTTCTTTTAACCGTATTGTTATTGTTTGATTTTGGCTTCCTACTGTGATCCCTTGATTTACTGCTGCATAAGCCACATTGCTCACATGCAAAATATAGCTTCCGGAGGGAATATTAGTTAGCGTAAAATTTCCTTTTTCATCTGTAAAAGATGTATAATTAGTATTCAATAAACTGACAGTTGTCCCTTGTACAGGTCCTGATTTTGTGTTGATGACATTTCCGGAAAAATCAGACAAACGTTGTGAATAAGCTGAGCAACAAATCATCAGCATGAATAAAAGAGAAGTGATTTTTTTCATTGTAGAAAGTAAACGGCTATCAGTGTTACAGTTTTATGGTTGTTAACAAATGAAATAAAATTTATTTAGGTCAAGATTAATGGTTTGAATGCTTCTTTTATCGTATAAAAATGTGTGTTGAAAGCCTCACCCCCCGCCCTCTCCAAAGGAGAGGGAGCTTTGGGTTGCTACCTTTCTTTTGTTTTGAAAGGTTTGCGGTTGGTTTTCCCTTTTGAAGGAGATTAGGGAGATGACTTACAATTGGTAATTGTTTTGTGATTTTCCCCGACAATATTATATTGTTTTAATCTAAACTAAAATAACCTTGTAAATTAAATACCACACAAGTTCTATTGTTGATTTTTAAGAAGCTTCCTGATTTTGACCATTATATTTTGATGCTTCTTTTATCACCTAAAAACCATTAACAATCCTGTACTTTTTCAAAATTTAAAAAAGCGGTACTAATTTTTATAGGCTAAAAGAAGCATCTGGATTCCTATTGTTTAAGCGAAAATATCCAGTTGATGATTTGTTTGGTTTCTGCCGGTTTGAGGTTTGGATGTGCCGGCATAGATACATCTCCCCAAACACCGTTTCCTCCCTGAATGATCTTATTACTTAAATGAGTTAGCGAAGCATTGTTCTTCGGATATTTTTTGGCTACATCTGTAAATGCCGGTCCGATTGACCGCTCGTTTACTTTGTGGCAGCTTTTGCAATCCAAGGACAGCATCAAAGCTTTACCGGCATTGTTCGCTTTCAGATCGGCAAGTTTTACTTTCAGGTCTGGTGCATAATCTCCGGCCAGCACGCTAACCGTTTTGCTTTTGGCGGTAGCGTTTTGTTCGTCCTTAACCTCGACCGAAACCGTGTAATTTCCTTTTTTGATATAAGTGTAAGCTAGTTTCGGCACCAGGGTTTGTTTTTTCACGCCATTGCCCAAGTTCCAAATGTAAGTAAGCTTATTATTTTCAGGGTCACGGGCCGAAACAGTAAACGAAACCGGCAAAGGCACTTTTCCGGATGCTTTGTTTACCATTATGTTTTTTATTTCCGGTGCCCTGTTTCCCAAATTGTAATCAATCCGTACCAAACCGGCATCGGGGTTTTTGGCAAACCAGCCGGAACCATATTCCAAGACGTAGATCCTTCCGTCCGGCCCGGTTTCCATATCAATTGGTGCGTTAAATTTGGCGCTTTGCATAAACGGCTCCATCTTGTCAAGATCACCGTTTGGCTGCAGCGTCAAGATTTTTATCCAGCCTCTTATCCATTCATAAAAGAACACTTTTTTGTTGAAGTAATCAGGATAACGGGTATTTTTCGGGTACAAATCGGTATAATAAGCCGGGCCGGCCATTGCCGTTCGGCCGCCAGCCCCTACTTGCGGAAATTCTTTTGATTCGCCATACGGATACCAAATAAATGCAGGTTGGGCTGGCGGTAATACTTTTAAGCCGGTGTTGTTGCGCGAATTATTGACCGGGCGTGCAGGATCATAAGCCTCGCCGGATTTACCTGTCGCATAATCAAACGGACGGTAAGGAATATTTAGGCCGATAAAAAGCGGCCATCCGAAAAATCCTGCCTTCCGGGCCTGGTTTAGCTCGTCGTAACCGCGCGGGCCTCTTGTGCTTAGGCTATCGTTATTCGCATCGGGCCCAACTTCACCCCAATATAAAAAATTGTTTTTCTGATCTACAGAAATTCGATACGGGTTCCTGTCGCCCATGACATAAATTTCCGGCCTGGTATTTGGCTCACCGGGTTTAAACAAGTTTCCGGCAGGAATATCATAAGTGCCGTCTTCCTTTATTTTTATCCTGAGGATTTTTCCGCGCAGGTCATTGGAATTTCCGGCAGACCGCCTGGAATCATATTGCTGGTGGCCGGGGCGGTCATCCTGCGGCGCAAAGTTGTGGGTGTTATAAGGAGGTTTTCCATCTTCATCAAAAGGAGTGGAATTATCCCCGGTGGAAACATATAACTGCCGGTCTTGTCCGAAAGCGATCGAACCGCCTGTGTGGCAGCAAATTTCCCTCTGCGAGTACAATTGCAGGATTACTTTTTCTGATTTATTGTCGATCGAATCATTCAGCAAAGTAAAACGCGACAAGCGGTTAACAGAAGTATCAGCCGGGCTATAATAAATATACACAAAATGGTTGTTCCTGAAATCGGGATCAGCCTGCAAGCCTAAAACCCCTTCTTCGGCATTTACACCTTTTACATGTGTTTTCCAGTAAGCCTGTAAAAAGCCAACTTGCTTTACCTTTTTGGTACTGTTTTTATACAACAAAATCTCGCCCCGGCGCTGCGTAACCAAAACATCGAGATTTGGCAAAATGGTCATTTCGGTAGGTTCAAAAAACACACCTTTCACTAAAGATGTTTTTACGAAACGGTTTTCTTCGGGAACGCGCAAAGTAGTACACTTTGCATAATTTAATTTTTGATTATCGCCAATCGCATATTGGATTCCGCCTAAAAGATGTTTCAGGTATAACGGATCAGCATAAGATTCATCGGTATGGCCAAGTTCTGTATAAAAAACCCTTCCGCCTTCAAAGTTATGATACCAGGCCATCGGATGATTGGCTCCGTTTATTCCGCCTTTATAACTGTTCTCATCAATGGTGATCAAAACCTTAATGTCCGGGCTTATTTTTTTGAAGTTATACCATTCGTCCGTCCTTTTCCATTCATCAGGCAAAGCGCGGGTTGAAGGATGGTTTTTATCTGTTACATGCAAAACAGCAGGTTGTATTTGCGGATGGCTGTCAAAATAAGCGCCAACCAAACGGCCATACCAATACCAGTCGTATTCTGCATCGGCGGCAGCATGGACACCAACAAAATTACCGCCGGCCTGCATGTATCTTTCAAAATCGGCCTGCTGGTAATTGTTGAGCAATGCACCGGTCGTGTTTAAAAATATAACTGTTGCATACTTGCCCAAATTGCTTTCATTGATCTTGGAAGCATCTGAAGTAGTATCTACCGAAAAATTATTTTCTTTTCCCAATTTCAGGATGGCATTGACCCCGGCCGGGATCGAGGCATGATGAAAGCCTGCCGTTTTTGTGAAAACAAGCACGCTTGGTTTAACCGGTATTTTAATAAAGCTAAATACCAATACAGAAAGGACGGGCAGTAAAGTAAATCTGAATCGCATTGATGGAATTATTAGGTTAAAAGGTGATGATAATCAGCAACAATAATACTTAATCATAGTTTATAAACCGTAAATTATAACAACATTCAGCGATGTCAGTAAGGATAACGTTTTAGTATAATGTCCGCCAAAAAACATAACGCTTCTTTTAGGATATAAAAACCTACGCTTACATCAATTCTTTAAAAAACAGCAATACAAAAATTTATGTGCTAAAAGAAGCATTGAAAAATGGCTTTAGACTTTATTTTGAAATAATTTTCAGGTTGGATTAAAAATAAACGTTACATTTTCAAAAATTCTTAAATTGAATGTTGGATTTAACAACAAAATCATAGAACTATTATGGATTCATCCTCACTTTTAAACCAATACCCTCTAACTCCGGCAGTTTGGGATGAGATGTGTGTAGCCAATCAGGTGAGAATGCCCTATCAGAAAGTATATGAGTTTTTAAAACAGATCAGTACGGAAGACCTGACCCGGAAAGAAGAAATGGCCCGTCGGTTGTTCATGAACCAGGGCATTACTTTTACTGTTTACTCCAGCGGGGAAGGCATTGAAAAGATTTTTCCTTTTGATGTGATCCCTCGCATCATCACTTCTACCGAGTGGGATTTTATCGAAAGAGGAATAAAGCAGCGTTTGAAAGCGTTAAACCTCTTTTTAAAAGATATTTACCACAACCAGTTTATCCTGAAAGATGGCGTGGTGCCGATCGAAATGATCTATTCTTGCCCGCATTTTCTGCGCGAAATGCACGAGTTGAACGTTCCGCATGATATCTACGTGCACATTGCCGGGATCGATATTATCCGGGATTCGAACGGCGAATTTTATGTTTTGGAAGATAACCTGCGCACGCCTTCCGGTGTTTCCTACATGTTGGAGAACCGGGAAATTACCAAGCGTATCTTCCCGGACCTGTTGCCCCAAAACAATGTGCGCACCGTAATGGAATATCCGCAATTGCTGTATAAAAACCTGGCTTCTTTGTCGCCGCGGCATATTTCTAACCCCAATATTGTTTTGCTGACGCCCGGGATTTATAATTCTGCTTATTTTGAACATACCACTTTGGCGCGTTTAATGGGGATCGAACTGGTGGAAGGCCGCGACCTGGTGGTGCATAACCATCGGGTTTATACCAAAACCACCGGCGGTTTGCAGCAGGTGGACGTAATCTACCGACGGGTGGACGATGAGTTTTTAGACCCTTTGGTTTTTAACCCGAATGGCTTGCTGGGCGTAGCAGGCCTGATGTCGGCTTACCGAAAAGGAAATGTAGCAATTGTGAATGCGCCCGGAAACGGTGTTGCCGATGATAAAGCGATCTATATCCATGTTCCGGCCATGATCCAATACTACCTGAATGAAGAACCGATCCTGAAAAACGTGCCCACTTATCAATTGAACAACCCGGACGAAAGGGCTTACGTTTTTGATAATATGGCCAACATGGTCATCAAAAAAACCAATGAATCCGGGGGCTACGGGATGCTGATCGGCAGTGCAGCAACTGACGAGGAAATGGAAGGTTTTAAAGTTGCTATCCTGAATAACCCCCGCGAATTTATTGCCCAACCCATTATCAGCCTTTCCTCAGCACCTTGTTATCTGAACGGCCGCCTGCAGCCAAGGCGAATAGATTTGCGGCCTTTTGCACTCTGCGGGCCAGATGGGATTGAGATCGTGCCCGGCGGTTTAACCCGTGTTGCGCTGCGGGAAGGATCGCTGGTAGTCAATTCCTCGCAAGGCGGCGGAAGCAAAGACACCTGGATATTAAATAAATAGCTCATTTCTAATAATACAAATATGTTAAGCAGAGTTGCTGATTCCCTTTATTGGATGTCGAGATATATGGAACGCTCGGACGGTATTTTGCGGATGCTGCGGATCAATTACGCTTATTCGCAGGATGATATCCCCGAGTTTACCTGGAGGCCGGTATTAAAAATATTTTCTTTTTTGGAAGATGATGCTATTTTTAGCATGGAAAAAAATGGCCGCGAAGTGCTGCGGTATATGGTGCTTGAAAAAGAGAATGGCAATGCCGTTTTTAACCTGATCACCCAAAGCCGTGAAAATGCACGCTCTGTGCAGGACCATATCACCAAAGAATTATGGCAATGCTTGAATGAATTTTATCACATTACCCGCGACCAGTTTCTGTCTGATTCTTTGAAAAACGAAGATCCGATTTCGGTAATGGATAGCCTGATCCGGCAATGTATGTCTTATTATGGCACAACGGAAATTACGATGGCACGCGGAGAAGGGTTTTATTACATGAACGTGGGCAAATATTTAGAAAGGGCAATCCAAACTGTCAATATCCTGGATGTGAAATTCAGCGAGCAAAATTATGACCTGGACGGCACACACGATCCAATTTACTGGCGTTACCTGCTGCTTTCAATATCCGGGTACGAGCTTTTTTTGAGAAGCTACCGTTCTACTTTAGGGCCGAGAAATATCCTGGACCAAACGATCTGGAACGATAATTTCCCGCGGTCCATTTTGTATTCAGCTACGCGGCTGCAACGCTCTTTTGATAAATTGGACATGGACCCACAGTTGGAAAGCTATCAGAAACTGAAATTCCTGATCGGGAAATTGAAAAGCCACGTACAGTTTTCGGATATGCAAACGCTGGAAACAGAAGGGCTGCAGCAATATCTGCAAAACATTAAAAACGAACTCTTCGAAATTGGTACTGCTTTTAACCACTATTATTTTGCTTACGACTGATTTCGATTTCACCCATTAATCAACACAATAAATCTTCAGCAATCAGCTTAATTTTCTATGCCCAAATTTCATATCACCCATACAACCAGTTATTTATATCAGGAACCGATCAACGATAGTGCAAACCAGATCATGCTTTATCCAATTGAGGACCATTATCAGGAAGTTATCGAACATCACCTGAAAATTACGGACAACCCATTGATCGAGACCTATAAAGATTATTATGAAAACACGGTGGGTTCTTTCACCAATCCTGGTGTGCATTCTACTTTGGTCATTGATTCCGAACTGACCGTGATTACCCGCAAACAGCATCTGCCCGAAGATTTCTCCCCGCAAAAAGAGCAATGGGAGGCACTGCAAAAGCTTCGGTATCAGTTACCTTACATCAATTTTTTGTTGCCGCAACAGTTCAAATCATTGCCCGAAGTTTTGCAAATTACCAAACGGGAACAGGTATTGGAGCAAACGCCGCTTCAATTGGCCAAAGCTTTGAGCAATTACGTTTATCAGAATTTTGAGTACAAAGCAGGCGTAACTACGGTAGAAACCACGATAGACGAGGTTTGGGAACTGCAATCCGGTGTTTGTCAGGATTTTGCACATCTGCTGTTGGTGATGCTGAGATTGGTCAATATTCCCGCCAGGTACGTCAGCGGTTATATTTGCCCTAACAAAAACGGCATGCGCGGCGAAGGTGCAACCCATGCCTGGGTAGAAGCTTACATTCCGTTTTATGGCTGGCTGGGTTTGGACCCGACCAATAATATTTTGGTGGAAGATAAACATGTGCGCCTGGCTGTCGGCCGTAATTTCTCGGATTGCAGCCCGGTAAAAGGGACTTATAAAGGAAATGCCCGCCATCAATTGGAAGTAAAAGTTACGGTTGGCTATGAAAATGAAAACCTGATGGAAGAAGTACAATTGCCACCTGTGCCGGTTTTTACACCGGATAATGTTGTAGTACCAACCAATTCTTTCCGGTTATATATGGAGCAACAGCAGCAACAATGATTTTTAGGTGATAAAAGAAGTATTGTCTATACACCTTTTTGCTCGTTATAAAATTTTTCCCACATGGCACTCTCTTCCTCCAAATGTTCATCTTCCATGTCCCAAGCTTCAAAAGATAAAGCAGTAAACATATCTGCTTCTCCGTTTTCTGACTCTGTTGCAATCATATCTTTTACTTCTTTTTGTATTTCGGGAGCCATTGTTTTGTATAAAGTCATAAAAGCCAATGCTTCATTCGTGTGCTGATGTGCAGATGCCATGATATTTATTTGCTACTAAGTTAACCTGTAAAAATGAACTGTCAAACAAGCTTTTTACCACTACCTTTTAAAGCTTAATCTTTTACCAGCTTTATCGGTGTTGATTTTCCTATCAACCCAAACCAAATTTCCGGAAACGATGGTATGGGTAATTTTGGATTGAAATATCTGTCCTTCAAACGGACTCCAGCCGCATTTGTACAAAATGTTTTCTTTGGAAACTTCCCAGGGCGAATTTAAATCCACCAAAACCAGATCTGCCCAAAAACCTTCCCGGACGAAACCGCGCTTTTCTACCTGAAAACAAATTGCCGGATGATGCGCCATTTTCTCAACAACTTGTTCCAGGGAAAGCTTTTGCTGATGCACCATTTCCAGCATCGCCGGCAAAGCATGTTGTACCAGCGGGCCGCCGGAAGGTGCCTCCAAATACGGTTTTTCTTTTTCTTCCAAAGTATGCGGCGCATGATCTGTTGCAATTACATCGATCGTTCCATCTAAAACGGCTTGCAAAATAGCATCGCGGTCGGATGCTTTTTTGATGGCCGGGTTCCATTTAATTAAGTTTCCTTTCACAGCGTAATCCTCTTCCGAAAACCACAAATGGTGCACACAAGCTTCAGCAGTGATTTTTTTATCTGCTAAAAGAAGCTCCGATTTGAATAAGTGTATTTCTTTTTCGGTAGAGATATGCAATACGTGCAAACGCGTTCCGTGCTTTTTGGCCAAAGCAACAGCCATTGATGAAGATAAATAGCAAGCCTCTGTACTTCTGATTCTGGGGTGGATCCTGACAGTCATATTACTGCCAACGAGCTGTTTGTAATGATCCAGATTACTTTTGATAGTTGCTTCATCTTCACAATGTGCCGCAATCAGCATCGGCGATTCGGTAAACAAACGTTCTAATGTTTTTGGATTGTCCACCAGCATATTCCCGGTAGATGATCCCATGAAAACCTTAATGCCGCAAACGTTTTGTTGATCCGTTTGAAGCACCTCGTCCAGGTTATCGTTGGAAACACCCATATAAAAGGAGTAGTTGGCCAGCGATTTTTGGGCAGCTAACTGATATTTGTTTTCCAGTAATTCCTGCGTCAACGTGTTCGGAACGGTATTTGGCATTTCCATAAAAGAAGTAATGCCGCCAGCAACTGCCGCGCGCGATTCGGAAGCAAGATCACCTTTATAAGTCAGGCCAGGCTCGCGAAAATGCACCTGATCATCAATACAACCGGGCAGCAAATACAAACCTTGCGCGTTGATTTCCTGGTCGGCAGTAACATTTATAGAAGAATGGATTTTATCTATAAAACCATTTTTAATCAGGACATCGGAAACAAATTGTTTGCCTTCGTTTACAACGGTAGCAGATTTAAGGAGAATGGATGACATTGTTCAAAGGTAAATTTTGAAAAGAGATAAACAACGGGGGGATATCAAAGTTGTTGTCATTTCGACCGCAGGGAGAAATCTTCATCGGATTAAACATATCAACTTCGCTTAGAACAAGATTTCTCCTATCGTCGAAATGACAAAAAATACTGTTGGTTTAAACTAACTCCGTTCCCGTCAACTCAAACAAAAACTAATCATAAATTTGTTGTTCATTTTTACCTTATAAAAGAAGCATGAAAAAATACACGTTATTACTCCTTTTACCGCTAACTTTTTTGTTGGGCCGCTGCGGCGTGAATAGGCAAGTGGAACAAGCCAAAGCTTTGGGCAAATGCCGTTTTGAACTCGTTTCTGCGGATAGTGTTTACCTGGCGGGCATCAATATGAAGCAGTTTGAAGGTCAGGACAATATCAATCTGGGTAGTTTGCCGCGTTTGGCAATGGGTTTTATCAGCAAAAGTATTCCGTTGGATGCGCGTATGGTTTTAAGGATCACCAATCCAAGCGGCGAAACCGCAGCGATAAACCAGTTTGAATACAAAATTTTGCTTAAAAATAATGAGGTATTCAATGGTTTTGTCAATCATAGGATAGAGGTTTCGGCCGGCGGCGGCCAAACGCGTGTACCCATCAATATCCGTACGAACGCTTACCATTTAATTACAGATGACCAAACGAGGGAAGCTTTTGCGGATTTAGTGCAGAATTTTTCAGGTGCTAAAAATGCCCGAAGATCAGTGATCACTATCAAAATAAAACCTACTTTGGATTTGGGGAATAAGGAAATCAAATATCCGGGTTATATTACTTTTGATAAAGAGATTGGACGATAGATTTTGGGGCGATGATTTTTGCTGTCATCTCGAACCGCAGGGACAGATCTTCTTTCAACTTATATTTAACGTTCTTTTTTTTAATGAAAAGAACTAAAAAAATCAAGAACGGCCCGATCGCTCCGCGCGTCCGCTCAGACCTCTGCACGCCTGGGTGGTTACCTTTCTGGTTGCCCTGTAGTTTTTTTGATGGATTTTTTAGTGGTAAAAGAATATCTATTTAATCTCCACTACCCCATCTGCAACTTCAGGAAACCTTTCAAATATCGCAGCATCATGACCGGGAATGATAAACTTTTGATCACTTACAAGGGTCTTCATGCGTTGCATGGCTTTTACGTAGCCTGCCGGATCCAGCGTGCCACCAACTGCAGCGGGCAGTAAATGCTCCAGGCTGTAATAAACCCAAATGTTATCAGAAGCCAGCACAATTTTATTTTTACCGGCCTGCACCAGTACGTATTGCGAATTATAGGTATGCCGGGAGCCGGTAAAAACTTTAATGCCAGGGATAATTTCCTTGTTGTCGCCATCAATCAGTGTTAATTTACCTGCCAGATTAAGATCAACTATTTGGCGCACATTACTGGGTGTATAGCCTCCTTTATTGGCATTTTTTTGCCAGGCACCGCCAACAAAATAGTTGTAATCTTCTTTCTGCATCCAAACCTGTGCGTTAGGGAACAAGCCAATGCCATCAACGTGGTCCCAATGTGGGTGACTTAAAATCACGTCGGTAATATCTTCTGCTTTAAGGTTCAGTTTCATCAATGCAGAATCTGGCCGCTGATAACTGTTCAGCTTAAAATCCTTGGCATCTTCCATATCCTTCCAAAAACCGGCATCTACCAAAATATTTTTGCCGTTGCCTATAATTAGCCAAACCATAAAATCAATTTTAAGGGGCTGCGTTTTCGGTCCGCCTGCCACCCAATCTGCCACCATAAACGGGTAGCCGGAAGTGGCAAACTTCACCACATAAACTTTGTAATCAAGGTTTTGTGCAATAGAAATTTGGGTGGATAAAAACAGTATGTAAACTAAAAAGACGTATTTTTTCATGTGGTTAATGTACCCATATTTTACGTTTTTTAAGAAGTTTAAATCCTGTTTAGACTTCTGATTTTAGGTAGATAAAAGAAGCATTCCTTGGTAAAACTGATCGCCGGTTCTTTAAATCATATGCAACTCTGCTCCTGCGCGCCTGCAGCCCCAAAAACAAAAACCTTATCTTTACCACATGCCCAAAACTTTTGAGGACTTTAATTTTAACCCGCAAATCCTGAATGCCCTAACCGATGCCGGTTACACCGAACCAACGCCGATCCAGCAAAAAGCCATTCCGCCGATTTTGAACGGTCAGGATGTAATGGGAATTGCCCAAACCGGAACCGGGAAAACCGCTGCCTACGTGTTGCCTTTGCTGATGAAACTGAAATATGCGCAAGGCGATGCGCCGCGCGCTTTGATCATTTCGCCAACCCGCGAACTGGCCATGCAGATTGCCGAAAATATCAAAGCTTATGCAATCAATACCGATTTGCGCACCATCGTTTTGTACGGCGGTTTGGGGCCGAAAACACAAATTGAACAGCTCCAAAAAGGCGTTGATATTATTGTTGCTTCGCCGGGAAGGTTTCTGGATTTGTATCTGGCTGGTCATATCATGACTAAAACGTTGCAGGTTTTAGTTTTGGATGAAGCTGATAAGATGATGGATATGGGTTTTATGCCGCAAATCAATCGCATTTTGGAAGTGGTTCCGAGAAAAAGACAAAACCTGTTGTTCTCGGCCACCATGAGCGATAAGATACATCTTTTAGCAGGTAATTTTCTCGAGTTTCCAACGGTGATTGAAGTTACACCACAGGCAACGCCAGCGCAAACCGTAGTGCAAAAACTATTCTTTGTGCCGAACATGAAAACCAAGATCAACCTGCTTAAAAAACTGCTGGAAGATCCGGAAAGTATTACCAAGCTGATTGTTTTTTGTAAAACCCGACAATCCGCAGAAGATGTTTTTAAGTTTTTAGAACGCAAACTCGGAAAAGACCAGGTAAAAGTTTTACATGCCAATAAAGGCCAGAATACGCGAATCAACTCCATCAACTCCTTCAAAAATGATGAAGTAAAAATATTGGTAGCTACCGATGTGGCTTCCCGCGGGATTGATGTAAGTGCTGTCAGCCATGTGATCAACTTTGATGTTCCGGTGGTGATCGAAGATTACGTGCACCGGATCGGGCGGACAGGCAGAGCGTTGCAATCTGGTGAAGCCATCACTTTTTGCGCACCTTCGGAAGAATATTACCTGAAGAAAATAGAAAAGCTGATCCGGCAAAAAATAGAAATCCTGCCTATTCCGCAAGGTGTTTTTGTGGAGGAAACCGGCTACGACGAGCGGCAGGAACAAAACAAGGAAATCGATTTACAGTTGCGGAAAGAGAACCCGGATTTTAAAGGTGCTTTCCACGAAAAGAAAGTTTCCAATCAAAAAAGTATGCCTTTAAAGAAAAAAGATGACCGCAGGTTTAAAGCACCGAAGGCCGCAAGAGGCAAAAAACCGAGGAATAAATAGTTCTTTTGCAGCATGAAATTCAGGATTACACCCCTCAATCTGGCAACGGCAGCTTTTATTGTCCTTGCCTTTGATATCTGGATAAACGGTGCCAAACTATCGGGTGGGCAATATGAACACTTTGGTAGTGCCATCAGTTGGATGTTCCTGCTTTTTGCTGTTGCAATTGCTTTCCTCGACATCACTTTCCGTAATTTTTTCCCCGAAACCAAAAAGTTATGGATTGTAGAACTAAGCTTTATAACTTTGGCAGCGGTGATGTATTTATTAGTTAGCTGATTTGTTTTGTAGTTCATGGCTCATAGTTCATAGTAAAACCTTAAACCTGATACCTCTCACCTAACACCCTTTATGAAAAAAGCAGAAATTAAACTGACCATAGAACTGGACGACTCAAATGTTCCGGAAAAAATAACCTGGGAATCTACGGATGCCACCGCTAAAGAAGCATTGCCGGTAACCGCATTTACATTGGCTTTGTGGGACCATCAATATAAAAACACCTTGAAAATTGATTTGTGGACGAAGGAAATGCCGGTGGATGAAATGAAACGGTTTTTCTACGAAACGCTGCAAACCATGGGCGACAGTTTTTTAAGGGCAACCGGCGAAAAAAACATTGTAGAAGACCTGCGTGATTACTGCGCGCATTTTGCCGATAAAATGGAAATAAAACAAGGATAAAAACAGCATGGCACCACGTACTTTTGTCTCTTTTGCAGGTTTTGTTTTGCTGATTGCAGGCATTTTTAGTCCGCTGATTAGTCCTTTAGGTTTAATCAAATGGAACCTGTTTGACTTGAACAAGCCGTTTGGAATTGTATTGCTGGCTGTTGCAGTAACCGGCCTGATAGCAGCAATTATGAAAAATAATCAACTGATTAAATTTGCTGCTTGGTTTACATTAGGTTTGGTGATATTGGTTTTTGTGGCTGCGGTAATGAAAGTAAATACCTCATTTAGTTTTATCCCTTTTCCAAAGCTTTCACATACTTTGTCTGGCTTGATCCATTACCGCTGGGGCTGGTTTTTATTATTTGCCGGGCCAATTCTGGCTTTGCTGGGAACCGGGGAAAGAAAAAGTATTCATCCTGCCGGAAAGTGATTTTATAAAACACAGATACTTCTTTTATCACCTAAAATTCTGCAACCTTAAACGGTTTGATTTCTATCCTGTCCTAAACTTCAGCTTTGATATAAGGGTCATTTTGAATCCATTCTTGCAGTGCTTCAGGCGTTTCAAATTGTACGATCATGGTGGAGCCAATCATATTTCCGGCTTCGTTCAACAATGCACCACCTATAAAATAATGGCCTTTGCTTTTTAATTCTTTTACGTTTTCCAAGTGTGCCGGATGCGCTTTTATGCGTCTTTCCAAAGCCTGTCCATCTGTAAAATCCAACGCTTTAACGATGTATTGTTTCATAATTGATTTTGATTTTCAGAATAACTTCCATCTAAAGAAATAGTTCTGTTTGTGCTTTGCCTGCAATTACGGCTTCATGCTGCAACAGCCATTTTTTTCGCCATAACCCACCTGCGTAACCTGTTAATTCTCCGTTTTTTCCGATGATGCGATGGCAGGGAACCACAATCCACAATTTGTTTTTGCCGTTGGCAGATGCAATAGCGCGGATAGCAAGCGGGTTGCCAAACCGTTCAGACAATTGCAAATAGCTTTTCGTTTTGCCAAAACCCACCTTGCTCAATTCCTGCCAAACCTGTTGCTGGAAAGGTGTTCCGTTTTGATGACAAGGAAAATCAAACATGCTTCTTTTACCGGCAAAATATTCGTGCAGTTGTTGTATTGCTAATTTTAAAACTTTGGTTTCAGGTTGAATCAGATCTATTTCTTCCTCCAAAAATAGGACGGAACCGATGCAATCTTCAGTTTCTTCAACCTTAATAATTCCAATCGGCGAACAGTAATGAGCGTGCATGATCAAATTAACATAAATTTAAACTGATTTTGCGTTGCTATATTTGCGCCAAATGAATTTATTTAACCAAGTAAAATTTTTATTGAAAAAAGAAATCCTGCTGGAGTGGCGTTCTAAATATGCTTTCAACGGCGTACTGCTTTACGTCGTTTCCACCGTTTTTGTATGTTATATTTCTTTTAATTTATCTCCTGGTTTCAGCAATAACCAAGGTTACCCGATTGTGTGGAACGTTTTATTTTGGATCATCCTGCTTTTTGCCTCTGTAAATGCCATTGCCAAAAGCTTTATGCAGGAAAGCAGCAACCGCTTGCTGTATTATTATACCATTGCCAGCGCAAAGGCAATCATCCTGGCCAAAATTATTTACAATTGCTTATTGATGATGCTTTTAAGCACGCTTGCGCTGTTGGTTTACCTTTTGTTTTTTAAAAATACGCTGGGCGATCCGCTGTACTATTACTTAGCTGTTTTAAGCGGAAGTATTAGTTTTTCGATGGTTTTTACCATGCTTTCAGCGATTGCCGCTAAAGCAGGAAATAACGGAACGCTAATGGCAATTTTATGTTTCCCGATTATTATTCCGGTTATTTTACTACTGGTACGCTTCTCCAAAAATGCGATGGACGGTTTGGAAAGAAGTGCCAGCCAGCACGATATAGTTGTCCTGGTTGCCATCAATGCCATTGTGGTTGCAACTTCTTTGGTTTTGTTTCCTTACTTGTGGCGGGATTGAAGTTGAAAATTGTCTGCTAAAAGAAGCATCTAAATCCAAACTACAATCAATATTTCCCAACAATAACTTTTACAAATCCTTCAAAATCAAAATACCGGTTGGCCAAAGTTTGCAATTGTCCTGCGGTGATGTTTTGAACGGTTTCGGTGTAACACTTGTAATAATCATAATCCAAGTTGGAGAAATACAAGTTCTTAAACTTGTCCGCATGAGAGAAAACGTTTTCCAAACTTCCCAATAAAGAGCCCATCATGTAATTTCGCACCAGCGAAAGTTCTTCATCCGGGATCAATACTGTTTTTAGCAGGTTAATTTCTTTCTCGATTTCCTGTAAGGCTTCCCGGCAAACGGCTGCACCAACTTCGGTCGCAATAAAAAACGTACCTGTTTTTTTGAAGGAAACAATAGCCGAGCCAATGCCATAAGTATAACCTTTGTCTTCGCGGACATTCGTCATCAGCCGTGAGCCAAAGTAGCCGCCCAAAACAGTGTTGAGCACTTGCAGGCCGGGAAAGTCAGGATGGCTGCGGTTAATGGTAGAAAATCCTATCCGTATAGCCGATTGCAAAGCTTCCGGTTTTTCGGTGAACAGCAGCCCTCCCGCTGCTTTTTCCACTTCCGGCATCGTAAAATCTGCCGTGATCCTGTTGTGCCAGTTGGAAAAAGTATCCGAAATCAGGTTCAGCGTATGCTCATCTACCTTGCCTGCCACTACCAAAGTACAATTGGCCGGCTGGTATTGCTGCTGAAAATGCAGCCGTAAATCTGCTTGCTTTATCTGCACAAAATCTTCTGCTTCCGGTGCAAAACCATGAATAGTGCCCGGATACAAGGCTTTGTTAAAGTTGCGCCGCCCTACCACGTCATTTTTTTGCAGGCTTACCTGTAACTTTTGCTGCTGGTTTCGGATGTAAGTTTCCAATTCTTTTTCCAGGAAAATAGAATTGGTCAGCAAATCTTTGATCACCGGCAGCGTTGCTCCCAAGTGCTTGTTCAATGTATAAAGCGTTACCTGCGAATGGTCAACACCATATTCCATTTGCAGGAATGCGCCGTAAAAATCTATTTCATCTGCAATTTGTGCTGCGGTACGCGTGCTGGTGCCTTCGGAAAGCAAAGAATTTACCGCAGCATTTGAAAGCGGTTTTGCAGGATTAAAATTCAGGTTGCTGAAAATCCATTCCAGGCGCACCAGTTCCAGTTCGCCGGAGTTGAAAGAAAATATTTTGCAGCCGTTGTCTAATTGTATTTCCTGCGGCCTGATGAGTGCCAATTCATCGATCCCACGGAATTCCGGCACTATAGTTCTGTTTAACATACTCTTTTTATCTATATAAATTATACCGTTGCCGTTTCTGCAACCTCTTCTGCCAGATAAACCAAGGTCGATAAATTTTTGCGCCGAAAGATTTTTTGGGCTTGTTCCCGGACTTCTTCCGCAGTTATCGCCAGGTGTTTTTCAGTTTCATGGTTCAGGTTTTCGGCATCGCCCATCAATTCAAAATATGCTAAGTTCATTGCTTTTTCCAGCAGGGACATTTCGGAAAAAACCATCGTAGATTCTGTTTTATTTTTGACTTTGGTCAGTTCAGCTTCCGGCACCAGTTCGTTTTTCAGCTTTTCCAGCTCTTCCCAAACGGCTGCTTCTGCTTCTTCTATGCTGATGTTTTCAGTTGGTTTTCCTTCGATGATCAGCATCCCTGCATCCAAACTGCCTGATAAATGTGCATGGATCTCGCTGAACAATTGCTTCTCTTTCAGCAAAGATTTATGGATACGGGAAGAGTTTCCGCGGGAAAGGATATCCACCAGCAATTCTGCCGGATAACTGGCGGCATATGTACGGCCGGGCGCATGAAAAGCCATGTACAAACTGTTTAAAGGCACTTTTGCGTTTACCGTTTCGCGGCGTTCTTCCGTTTGTTCCGGTTCCTGCGGCAGGTTCCGGTGGTATTTTTCCCCTGCCGGGATCGGTCCGAACCATTTTTCTACAAGTGTTTTTACCTGTTCTGTTTCCACGTCACCGCCAACTACCAAAATAGCGTTCTGCGGGTTATAATGTTTTTTGAAAAAAGCCTTTACATCTTCAATTTTTGCATTTTCGATATGAGAAAGCTCCTTGCCGATTGTTGCCCACTGATACGGATGTTCTTTATAAACCAAAGGGCGCAGTTTCAGCGATACATCGCCATAAGGCTGGTTCAGATAGCGTTGTTTGAATTCTTCGGAAACCACATTGCGCTGCACATCCAGGCTTTTTTCGCTGAAAGCCAGGTTCAGCATCCGGTCACTTTCCAGCCAGAAAGCTGTTTCCAGGTTTACCGCAGGCAGTGTGATATAATAATTGGTGATATCATTACTGGTAAATGCATTGTTCTCGCCGCCAACCCTTTGCAGCGGTTCATCATAAGCCGGGATATTTTCTGATCCGCCAAACATCAAATGCTCAAACAAGTGTGCAAAACCTGTTTGTTCCGGGTTTTCATCGCGTGCACCCACATCATACAAAACATTTACGACGGCCATCGGAGTGGTTTTATCTTCGTGCACCAGCACTTTCAAACCGTTGGAAAGTGTAAACCTATTAAATCTGACCATAATAATCTTGTACCAAAATTTAAAAATAATCGCGAAGTTAAAGCTTTTCAAGCTAAAAGAAATTTCTTTACCGTTTTATAACGTATACGTAATACTGTTTTTATAGGCATAAAAAAAGCATGCTTTAAAAAAGCCTGCTTCAAAAAATATCAGAAACGGTTGCAGTAACTACGATGGCGACGGCACAACGGGCATACCGGTCATGTTGTCATCTACCAATCCTTCGTCTTCCTCATCACCGTGGCGGATGCCTTCATACGGTTCTTCGTCTTCCTCGTCTTTGGTATAATCATCTTCTCCCGGAAACAACCGTTTTACTTCGTCTTCATCCAAATCTTCCTCATCTTCTATCGGTTCGTCATCAAACGCTTCGTCTTCGGTATTGGCTTCATCCTCCAAATCATCATCTTCTAAATCATCCTCCTCCGGTGCTAACTGATCGGTTGGTTCTCCGGTGGCGGCCAACGGAAATTCTTTTTCACTGCTGTTGAAATTGCTTGTAGTTGCCATAATGCTATCCAGTTTGGTTTCCCTTTAAAAGAACCCGGAAGCTTTATTGTTTGCAGGTTTCGGAGGAATAAAAGAAGCAATTGATTTGCTGAAAAATTCTTGATAACGAAGATTGTATAGAAAGTAATTGCAGTTTCTAAATCATCAAGCTTTCCAGCGATGCTTCTTCCAGCACCATTCTTTCAGGTAGCTGCAGTGCATTGTATTTCCATCGGATCAGCCGGATCTGGCCTCCTGCTATTTCGATGCCAGTAATATCGCCGTCATTAAAACAGCAGCAGCCGCTGTTGAAATAAAACGGCTGATAGCTGGTAAAATCAGGCTCGAGGTCGCCTTTTATTTTTCGCAGGTTGATCTGCTGCTCCAGGATTCGCACGGCTTCCTCGTCATTTGCAATTTTGGCCTGGCTGAGTTGCCGGTACAAACTTTCCAAATGGGTCAGGGATTTGAAAACCGGCTGATGCGTATGGCCGGTAATCAGCAAAATATCTTTCTGTTGTGCGCTCCAGTCAGACATGATGCTGTTGTGTACTGTTTTTAGCTGGTCATTGTTCGCAGGCGTATTGATGTTGATCCGCAGATAAGATTGCAGCGGTGCCCAGATGTTGGAAATAAACCATTTGCTAAACCAGTTGCCGTCGCTTTGCAAATCGCCCTGGTGGCCATGTGTCATAAAAACACTTAACTGCCGGTTGCTGATGCTGGTTTGCAAAATACAGCCTTCATACACTTTTAAATGTTCACCATAAATTTCTTTCAGGTTGATGGCGGCCAGCGGGTCATTGTCCCAATACAAATCATGGTTTCCAAAAATTTTGACGAACGCTTGCTTTTCTAAAAAACGTTTCTCCGCTTCAAAAGAAAGCGGGTTTTGTTTGCGGACTGGTGCCAGGCTGTTTTCCCACAACTCCTCACTGTCGCCCAGGTTGACATAAAAATAATCCTGCTGTTCGTAATAATTTAAGGCTGCGAGGTAGTTTTTCTCTGCCTGAAAAAAAATATCCGACCCATCTTTTACACCTTTATGCTGATCGGAAAGAACAATAAAACGATCTTCGGCATTAAACGGGATAAGCAACCCTTTTTTTCCTGGCGACCCGATCAAGCTCCGGTACAAAACACTTAAAGCACGGTGCACACGTTTGCGGTTTGGCCGCGAGCCGTATTTGTCCGCCAGCCGGCTTACCGGGTTTCTCAATATATTTTGCAGGAACATGCGCATCCGTCCGAAAGATACATATTCCGGCTGAAATTTTTGTTTAGTTTGATGCCGGTGCTTCTTTTACCGGTACTTTTTTTAACTGGTTGTTTGATCGGGACGAATACCTTTCAGGTTTTTGGGGCGGTAATTCGGGACGATTTTCATCCGGTCAAAAGCAGCCTGATCTACTGCTTCATTGGCCAACGGGCTTTTGCAGACCGGCCGGTTATAATCGGGCAGCAAACTGAACGGAAACTTTTTGGAATTGTACAGTTCCCCGGCCACATTTGGGTTGATTGCTGTTTCAAGATACTTTTTCTCAAACCCCAAACCGGCTGCTTGTGCTTTTTTTACCATCCAATTTAAGGTAATATCGCTCAAACCTTTATCCGGATAGCCGCCGCCAATGTTGGAATGCACGCCCGGAAACCAAACCTGCTGCACCAACTGAGGTACTTCCCCACGCAAAACTTTATCGCTTTTTTCCCAAAGTGTAGGCATAAAGTTGGATCTTTTTTCGTCGATCGCCAATGCCTGGTAAGCATATTCAGTAATGCTGCTGAGTGTGGTATCATGAAACTGGTACTTTTGGTTGTTGTACCACTGGAACCAGCGCGACGGAATGCCAAGCGCACCAACCGTATCCCAAACGCCTATAAACTTAATCCGCAGGTTTTCATAATAAGCGTGTTTTTGTTTGAAAGCCAGTGCTTCTTCCCCTTTCGGATCGGTGATCGGGTTGCGGGCGCGATAAATCCGGTATGCTTCCCTTATCAGGGATAAATCATTGTTTTTCAGGATACCGCAATTGCGGATCAAGCCCGCCAAACTGCGCGCTGTATAAGCACCGCGGCTAAATCCGAAAAGATAAAGCTGATCGCCGGGTTCATAATTCCACAGGATGAATTTGTACGCACTTAAAATATTTTCGTCAATACCTTTTCCGGTTGCGCCATCAAGCCAGCGGTTCAGCCAGGAACCTTCTGCCCCAATGCCTTCATCGTAATATTTGATCTGCTGGATTTGCTGCCCATCGCTGTTACAAATCGCTTCAAAAATTTTCTGAATGTTTGTGGTTACCGGCTCACCTTTATAATCCTGGTTCGGCTTGTTCCAGGTACCATCAGAACAGGTGATGATGCGCTTCATGACCAAGCTTTAATTTGAAGTATAAAATACTGAACTGGCTCTATCCCGCTTAAATTTAGTAAGATGAAATTTTAAATTGGGGCTTTTTTTAACATCAAAACCATTGGGATCAGATACATACTCCGGAAGCCATACAGTTGATTTCAAATATTTATCCGAAACCGGTCTTTGCTTGTTCTGAAACTGAACCTGCTCCTGTGAAAGCACCCAATACCTGGTAAATGTGCAGCACAATACAACGCTAATCAAAGCCGCGCGTTTGATTGTTTCGTGTTTATAAAAACGGATTAGAAATAACCTGAAAAAAACATGGATAAAAGAAGTATTAGAGATAGATTGTTCAACTGTTTTCATATCAACGCAATCTAATTGGGTTAAGCAGCAATAATAGAAATCAAGTTACTTGAGCTTTTTGTACCGATAACATAGTCAATATTATCTTTCCAAGTTACTGATCTAAAGCTACATAATTAAATTTTAAATTATAAAATATATATCATCAATAACGTTAAAAAACGATGCCCGGTTTTTACGGCTTCATTGCATTGCTTTAATTTATCAACCTTTTAAAAAACCTCAATTGCTGCTTGTGATTATCCTACAGTCAGTTTTCTGCCTTAAAAAAATTTTATTTAGCATTCTGAAGATTGAATATCGATCAGGATTTGCATCCGCGATTGATCCGTTTCACTTTTGTGTTTGACTTAGGTTTTTTCAACAGCAGTATTTACAATTGAAGCTTTACAGCTGATACTTCTTTTATCGGTATAAAACAATCATAGGGAAAAATTACTGGTAAAACCAACCCGGACGCGGTTTTGCAAGCCGTTGTTTAAATGCTGCGTATCAAACAAATTTATCGCCTGGACAATGATTCCCAGCACCGGGTTCCGGATACCGCTTTTGGCTTGCCGGGACAAAAATACGATGGCACCGGCATCTGTCCTGTTGAGATAAGATGAAAACTGGTTTTTGACAAACAAGGTATAACCTACCCGCAATTTACCGGCATCGGCAGAAGCACTTTCATCCGTTTTGGTAGCGCGGGTAAAAGAAATAATTTGTGGAAAATTATTGTATTCCAGATAGTTGCCTCTTGCGGCAGTGCTCGAACTAACTAATTGCCGCTGTGTATTTGTTGCCGTATTACTAACGGAAGTAATATCGTTTACTTCCACCGAACCCAGATCGGTATAATTGTTTCTCCTGCTGTAGCCGGTTTTTAGGTTGAGGATAAACTTACTGTTCAGCAGCATATTATAGCTGACCAAAGCCTGATAGGTTTGGGAGATTTTATAATATAGCTGACCGGCAAAAACTGCGTTGGGCTGGTACAACAGGTATTTATCAAAGTTGTATCCAAAATCAAACTCAGCCAGTCAATCGTTTTGGTTAGAGTAGAGCGGTTGAACGGGTTGACCATCGTGAAGCCATAATTGGCTTTAATGCCCGGCGAAAACTGGCCGTTTTTAAACACGGGGGCATAACCGGCGGTGGGCAAAGCTTTCAATCCAAATTCCTGCACCGCATACTTTGCCGGGTCGTGCAAGGCCGAGGAAGTAAAATAGCTAAACCCGAGCGACTCGTCGCCGGTATTTAGTTTGATGAGGGAAAGCCTGCCGATATCCGGCGTTAAGATTGCGTTGTTGTTCACGATTTTCTCGCCGTCTTTATCTTCCAGCAAAACCTGTGCAGATGCTGTTTTTATCGACCCAAAAACAAGAAAAAGCAGGTATATTTTTTTCATACGATCTGATAGTTTACTTTGGCGTAATCGGTTTCTTCTACTTTGGAAATCAGTTTTTCCGCTTGCATCTCCCCGTTAATCAGCACTTGGCAGGTTATGGTTCCGCCGCTGATTCCCTGGCAACCGGCAAAAACAGACAGCGCATTGTCCGCAACCGAATAACCCGGCAGCTTTTTGTACCGGTAATTGTCCGCCTGCATCCAATCGCGCACCCGCTGGTTGTGGTTGGTTGCATCTTCCAGCAAAATTTCCCAGGTGATGACCGAGCCAAAAGTTTCGACCCGTAACTCCAAATCAAATGTTTTCATAATTTTTTTAGCTGATTGGTCAAATGTGTTTATCTAAAAAAGGGAAAACCTTTCTTTATATTATCTTCAAAATTACTAAAAATATTAGTAAAACAATAATTTTAAATTCTAATTTTATGCCGATAAAAGAAGCATCGCCTGGTGGTTAAATTTACTTTATTTAAGCTGATTTCATCCTCTTTATCATTGTTCAAAAGATTTATTTTCAGGATACTGCTTATCTTTGCCATCACCATGTACATAAAACAAGCCGGGCACAGCCAGTTTATCAAAGCCGAAGCGCAAAAGCTGGGGTTTTTGTTTTGCGGGATTTCTGAAGCCGGTTTTTTGGAAGCAGAAGCACTACGGTTAGAAAACTGGCTGAAAAAGGGTTTTCATGGCGAGATGGGCTACATGGAAAACCATTTTGATAAACGGCTGGACCCGCGGCTGTTGGTAGATGATGCCAAATCGGTGATTTCCCTGGGGCTAAACTATTATTCTGAACACCAGCAGCTTGATCCTGAAGCGCCCAAAATTTCCCGTTATGCTTTTGGTGCCGATTATCATGACGTGATCAAGCAAAAACTATTTACGCTGCTTGATCTTATCCGCGAAGAAATTGGTGAAGTAAACGGCCGTGCTTTTGTGGATTCTGCCCCGGTTTTGGACCGGGCCTGGGCTAAAAAAGCAGGAATGGGCTGGATTGGAAAAAACGGGAACCTGATCAGCAAGCAAAAAGGTTCATTCTTTTTCTTGGCAGAATTGATTGTGGATTTGGAACTGGAATACGACATCGAACCTACCAAAGACCATTGTGGCAGTTGCACACGCTGCATCGATGCCTGCCCTACCGCAGCCATTGTTGCGCCTGCCGTGGTGGACGGCAGCCGCTGCATTTCGTACCTCACCATCGAACTGAAAAATGAAATCCCGCAGGAATTTAAGGGCAAAACCAATAATTGGATGTTTGGCTGCGATATTTGTCAGGATGTATGCCCCTGGAACCGCTTTTCAGTTTTGCACCAGGAACCTGCTTTCCAACCGCCGGAAGAATTGCTGGCCATGACCAAAGCCGATTGGGAAGAAATTACAGAAGACACGTTTAAAAAGGTTTTTAAAAATTCCGCTGTCAAAAGGACCAGGTTTGCCGGCTTGAAAAGGAACATTTCATTTTTGAAAAATGAATGAATACTTCTTTTATCGGTATAAAATCTTGTTGTCAACCTAAATGTAAAGCCGCTGAGTTTTTCCATTAAGATAACCTTTGAACCGGTGCTGTTTTTATGTTGATAAAAGAAGCATACAAACAGGTATCTCAAAAAAAACCTCCCCCTGCCACTTTTGAAAAAGGGAAAGTATGATGTTTAGGCTTTCATTTTTATGCATCTCGTTCCGGCTACCAATTATGCTTTCTGCGCAAATTTGTTGAGGCAGAAATATTTTTATTTTATACTAAGATAACTAAATGTTGCCAATGACCGTAAGAACGCTTAGTAATGCAATGGTTTTTCATTGATATTTAACCCATAAATAAATTTAATTACACTATTATTGCATTATCAATTTAAATCATTTTATGAAAAAACCTATCCTTACAAAAAATTATTTTAAACGCAAATTTTCCATTTGTGTTGCTATTTCATGTGGTTGTGTTGTTTTGTCAATAAATGTTAAAGCGCAAACTTCCCCGCCTTACAAAGCCCCTCAAGATACCGTTAAAACCAAACGCGCCCCGGGTGATCCGCTAACCACCTATCAAACGACCACACAACCCTACCAACCGGACTCCCGTTTTATTGGTGCTGCTGTCAAGGCTGCTGAAATTTTGTCGGACACCACTAAATATGACCCGAAAAAAGGCGTTTCTATTGATCAGCTGTTCAGCAAAGATGACCTGCAATACGTAGTTAAACAAGGCACCAATGGTGTTGTCGTTTTGTTTGAATTGGTGAACAAACATCTTCCAAAAGGTGAAAGCGTCACTTTCAGGAGCGAACAGGAAGCGGATGTAACTTCTGGTAAAAATCCCTTGGAATTAAAAAACCTCCGGGCAATGGTAACAGCTAATCCGGCCTCTCTCCTAAGCAATCAACCGCAATGGAAAGAAAACGTGTTTCGGGCTTACATGGCGCGTGATTATGGTACAAAACTAAATAATACCATCACGATTACATCCGCTACGCGGGAAATACGGGAAACGCCGGGACTTAAAATTATAGATTTCGACGGAAAAGATATCACTATCGGAAAGATTTTGGCCAATAAGCAGGCAAAAACAGCAAACAAATATCAGGCTGAAAAAGAAGCTGTAGCAGAATTCCGTGAGCATACATTTCCGGGAGATAAGATTTCCAAAGAAAACGCCAATGAGAATTACAAACGTGCCCTTTTTGATTTAATTGATTTGCAGGAAGGCGATATCAACAGGCATCCTGCAACCAAAAAATTTGTGGATGACCTTACAGAGGACCTTAAAAAAGGCAAAGAAAGTAATGTGGTCAATGCCTTAAAGAACAATAATTTTTTTGATGCAAACGTACCCGGGAACCTGGGGCCGGTATTGCTGACCGAGGATTCCGTATTAAATGCGGTTAAAATACAAAATAATCCCCACGATAAAGCTTTGGAACTAACTACGCTTACAGCGTTGCATTATGGTGAACGCGATGCCGTAAAGCTGTTGAAAAGTTTGGTTGAAGGCAAAGGTGCTGTTCCTGCCCAACAAACTACCGAGTTTACTCCTAAGCGGTTAGGCCAGCTGACCAATCACGGTACCGAACAATTAAAGTCTCTGGGTTTTGGGTCAGGTAAAACCAATAATATGACCAATTCCGACTTAGTTCTTGTAGCAGTGGCCGCACCTGACGCCCCTGTAGTAATCAGGCCAAAGGCATATTTAACTTTGCAACAGATAGGCGTTAGTATTTTTAATTATTATTCAACTACGGAAACAAAGGAAACCAAAAACTTTGTTTTGTTTGATCCCCGAATCAGTTTTGGCAGCCGCCATACTGAGTATCGTGCCGCTTTTGACGCTGTTGATTTTGTTCCTGAATTTTTAAACGGAAATTACCTTAATCAAAAAGGTTCGCGTGTTGTTCAAAACGGTTTAGAGCTAAGACTGGAATCTGACCTGTATTTTTCGAACCCCATTAAAATTATAGAAAAAGGTGTAAAACCTGTGATCTTCCCGGAATTCGGGGTTATTGCCGGAGCAGGGACACGCAGTGTTGGGTACGATAACAGTACCACTCTTGGGCCGTTTGGTGCTGTCCCTCAATTCAAAGACACCTATTTTAACTGGGGAGGACATATTGGCTTAAATGTAGGGCCATTTTTACTGGCAACAGATGCAACATACATAACAACGGGTACACATGATGATTCATTTCAAAGGTTTTTTGATCTTTCACAAGGAATGACCTATTATCGCTATACGTTGCTGGCACACTTTATGAACTTAGGCCTCGGCAAAATTGCCGAAGGGAAAGGAACACACCTTACGTTAGACGCTGAATATACCGGTGAAACCAATAACACTGGTATAAAAAACCGTACTTTTTCAAATGGCAGCCCTGCACAAACAGGTGATGGGGAGTGGCAACGTGATTACCACCGTGCGCACCCCAACAATGGGTTTAATTATCAAATTGCCTCAACTATGATTGCAAACGGTGATGTAAAAGCTACCTATGCGGCAAGTAGCTTTGCAGCAATCCATCTTGGTTTGCAAAAAGCGAATATTGAGGTAAAAGGTACTGCTGGTTTATACAACATATATACCGTACCGATAGACGGAGCTAAATTAATCAGTACTGAAACCTTTAAAAATACGATCAACGGAAATATATTCGGAGCCTTGACCCTGATATATCATTTTGGTTCCGAAAGCTTTAGCACGAAGCAAAAAAGAACTGAAACTTATCAAAATACCGGCAACGGCGATACCCCGCATAAAATTGATGAGTCATCCAGCGATCAAAAGTCTGGTTTTGGCCCGAGAAACCATGCTATTTTTACCAATAAAAAGTCAAGGCTTAAACCTTCTTCTGCAGATGATCCGCAACTTCCTTAAGCAGTAAAACCTAACTAAACAGTAAAAGCCTGATTGAACAAATTCAATCAGGCTTTTTAGCTTTGAAAGTTATCCGTATCAACAATTGGTTACCTGACATTGGAAAAGCAACAGGTATCCTGCCAGCCCATTGTTGTTACCTGCTTAATTTCAATATTCTTTTTTAGGTAGATGCCTGAAAATAAAGCATATAAACACGAATTAACTTCTTGTTGAGAAGCTAATTTGTGTCCCAGCTTCGGCTTATTTTTGACACTGCAATGTATGTTTAATCAAAAATTTACAACATTGATTATTGAGGTGTTTATCAAAACGCTTATGAGAAAAGTGATATAATTTACAATGCTTCTTTTATGCCTATAAATTTTGTGTTTGTATTTTACGCTAATACAAAAAGTAAAAAGTTCAATGTTTTTAGGTTATAAAAGAAGCATAGAAAACAAATGAATTAAAATTAGAAAAAAGCTTTAGGGTTTTTCAGATTTTTAAATAACTATTAGATAAAAGACAAGCAATTTACTTTTAATACCTCTCATTTGTTAACCACTACCCGTTAGTTCCTTAATTTATAGTATAAATATGACAAGATTATACCTGTGCAGAACCCCCATCAACTGATATGGAAATGCCGGTAATAAAACTGGAATCTTCAGAGGCCAGAAAAAGTGCAGTGGTGGCAATTTCTCGTGGAAGACCAACCCGGCCTAAAGGCACAGCACTGATCAAAGCAGCTTGCTGATCTTCTGGCAGCTGAGCAAATAAAGCGGTATCGATAGGACCGGGATGGATCACATTAACCCGAATACTTCTGGATTTCAGGTCCGATGTCCAGCACTTTGCAAATTCAACAAGTGTAGCCTTACTGGCACTATATACACTTGTGTTTGGTGCTCCCTTCATTGATGAGATTGAGCCGGTCAGAATGATCGAGCCATGATCATTAAATAATGGTAAAGCCTTTTGTACCGTAAACAACGTACCTTTTGCATTTACATTAAATTGCATATCGAAGTGTTCTTCTGTAATTTGACCAATTGGTACGAACTCTGCAGCTCCGGCATTGACATATAGCACATCAATGTGTCCTTTTTCCATTTTAACATTTTCGAACAGATGATCTAAATCTGACAGGCTGCCTGAGTTGCACAAAATTCCGGTAACATTTCTGCCAATTGTTTTTACTGCCTTATCCAGTTCTTCTTGCCTGCGGCCCGTAATAAATACATAAGCACCCTTTTCTACAAATAATCGGGCAGTAGCCAGGCCCATTCCCGAAGTAGCACCGGTAATCACGGCAACTTTATTTTGTAACTTTTGCATTTCTATTCTGATTAAGTGTTATGCCAGTAATGACAATGCAAAAGTGCAACGAACGGATAGGCTGTTGCAAGGATATATATCACAAAATTTGTGTGATATATATCACAACTATTTACTTGTAAACTGATTGCGAATACGGCTTAATGTTTCTCTGCTGACACCAAGATATGACGCAATCATATGCAGAGGCACTCTGTTAAAAATATTAGGATAAGTTTGGATGAAATCGTGATATTTTTCTTCCGCCGAAAGGCTGATAGTAGTATAAATACGATTGTAACTTGATGCTAAACTTCTTGCCTGTACACGTTCGGAAAAAACATTAAACGCCGGTATTTCATCCAACAGGATTTGATGATTCTCTTTTGTCCACATCAATACCTCGCTGTCTTCCAATGCGTCAATATTACTTCTGGACGGCTGCCCGGTGTTAAGACTTTCTTTGTCGCCCATCCACCACTCTTCAATAGCAAAACGGATAACATGCTCCACACCCTTGTTTGATATACGGTACAATCGCATGCAGCCTTTTACAATAAATGTATGGTGTTTGCAAATATCGCCCGCTTGAAGCAAATATTGTTTTTTACGAAATTTCTTTTCAATACTCAACGACTGAATTTTGTCTAATTCTTGGTTAGTAAGTTTTGCTTTGTTGCTTATGTATCTTTTGAAACTATCAAACATTTTATCTTGTTAATCGGGAAATAAAGATAAAAAATTATTATTCTGTTAACTTTTTACAGTTGGATAATCTATACATAAAAGGTTTTGTCAGCAAAAGCGGAGAATTGTTGGTTCGATGTTTCCAAAAACTGCTTTTAACGGATTTGATGTCGAACCGTGTAAATCAATGAAGTAATTAATCTTATTGTAATGGCAGCAACAAAATTGAAAAGAGAAAAAAGGAACAAGTCATTTTATCTTTTGACTTGTCCCAAGAGGTGAACCCTATTGGACTTTTTTCGAACCACTTTCTATTGGAAGTGCAGCAAATCGCGTCGCTATTAACAATTCAAATATAGATTCGCTTAGTTGGTTCAAGCCCATTTAGGGGACAGAAATATTCTGACAAGGATATCACTATTCGCATGCCCAGACTGTGCGTTTTTCGAACCACTTTTTGGATAATTTAAGGCTTTTTACCACTTCTGATAATTACAATAATGAACGGATTTCAAGGGCATAACCGGCTTTAAGTAATCTGAAGTTGTGGCAGGCGTTAATGGTCAGTGTAGTCACTGACTCTTTTTTAACGGGCGGACTGCCGGTATATGCTTTATGTATTCTATTGCTCTTTCAAGTATTTCATCTTTGCCTTGCAATTTGCCTGTAATTGTCGGCGTAACGCTAATATCAATTTTCACCCCCAACTCCTGGTTAGGAGTGCCGTCGGGGTAATAGACAGCAAACCCGGAATAATGACCAGCGTAACCGCCAGGTAACAAAACAGTATTAGAAACTCCGTTTGCGCCAACAGTTTGAGTTCCGATTGTGACGGCATTTAAAACTTTTTGCCACGAAATAATGTTGGTTTCTGCCTGGCTTCCGTTGCCGGATGCACAAAGAATTATGAAACGTTTGCCTTTGGATATCTCCATTTTAATTTTAGATGGTATGGGTGAAACGATTTCAGGTTCGAGTGTAACGGCATTTCTAGATGCCAGCGGATGAGTAACCTCAGGAAAAGCATTAATGCAAACCGTGTCCACTTCAGTCATGAAAGGCGATGCTATTGTTTTTACAATATCATCATCCTTAGGATACCCTCTGACATCAATGATGATGTATTTTTGGTTCTTCAAGGCTTGCCAGACACTATCTACCTGGTTGCTATAAATGCTGTTTACTCTTATATAACCCGTACTATCATTAATGACACTCCAATATGGTTTACTTACCAGAGGATAGTAAACTTTGCTAAACTCTTTAAAATAAACATCGGCGGAAACCGGAGTTATTTCAACTTCATGTTCCTCTTTATTTCTAACGAACTTTATTTTAAATGGCTGTGAGCCTGCCCTGCTAACTAATTGGACTTTATGTAAAACCCGATAGTAGTTTGCGTCATTAGTGGAATCCATATATTTTGCCCAACTATGGTACAACCTGTTAATAGGTACACCATCCATTTCTGTGATGATGTCGCCAACCTTTAGCTGTTCTGTTTGTACAGATAGCAAAAGGTTTTTAACAAGGCTTACAATCACGGTTTTACCTTCTAAGTATTCGACACAGAATGGCGTATAAAAATCATTTATACCCTGCGGCGGAACAATGCTATAATTTAAAGTAACTTCAGCATGCCCATCATTAAGTCTCGACAATATTTCGCGAAGCTGCCAGTAATAAGCTTTATAATCCCGTGCAAAGATAAAACGCGGAATAAAGTAGGTAAGTGCCCCGTCCCATGATCCGCTTATCAATTTTTTATTGGGGCAGAAGTAATTGATCACATTCCAAAAATTAAATAATCCTAAGACCCTTAAATCCATTTGGGGATACAAACTCTCCGCATAAGCTTTTTGAGGTAGCCGGATAACAACACTATTAAGCGGCCTTTTTACAATAGAGAAAGCTGGTTTTCGGAATAACAATCCAGCCTTCTGTATCAATTCCGTTTGCGATAAATGGTTAACAATAAGATCCGGCTCCGACCCAGCGGTGCCATCTTCATAAACACGCTCAGCTACTTTTACTTTCAACGTGATATTATCGCTTAGATTCATTTGATAATAGTCACCAGATAAATAATCCGGTACCGGGCCATCAAATATAAGGTAACATCCATTTCTGTTTCTTAGCGCAAGTAATGCCTTCAGTGTGTTAGGGTTATCAAATCGATTGACAATAAAACAGAACTTTTTATTGCCATACAACGGCTTTGGCCGGGAAAGAACGTAAGCTCCCTGCGAGGTATTTTTATATCCGAATCGTTCCTGGTACCAATAATTCTGATCCCCCTCTCGTTCTGATGACGGAATAACGTCCAGATCATCTGGGAAGTCCTGACGAAGCATGGCGTGGTAGTAAACTGTCCTTATTGTTGGCAGAACCAGTGTTTTGCTGACGACAGCAGCAATCAAAGGTTGCACCAAGCTTTGATATTGCTTCAGGCCAAGCTCATCGTTTGAGCTTGAATTCCTTAAATCTATAATGATGCGTTGTTTTTTTAAAACTGGAGCCGTAAGGAAAGAGTCCAGGGTTGCTCTTTTGCTAAAAAGACTTTGTGATAAAGCTAAATAGCTGCCATCTTTAGTGTCAAAACTACTAGCTGATGGTTGATAATGATAATCCTCGCCGCTCGCCTTATGCGCTAAAATTCTGCTGCCTGGATCATGCAGCATAGCAAGCATTCCATTTATCGCAACCAAATAATTCTGCTTTGTCGGGCTTATAAGCAAAGAATGTATGTTATGTAACACCAATTGATCCGGATCAAAGCTGCCTTTTAAAATTTCCGGATGAAAATATTTAATGACACCCCAAAGTTTTCCTATGTCAGCAATTCGAGATATGGCATTGCTATCCCAGATATTAGCATCGTGCTTTTCAAACATGCTGCTATCTGTAGGAATCGGACTTTGAGCCCAGCTATTAAAAGAGAATAGTATAATTACAAGGATCAATTTTAATCGGTATCGCATAATAAATATTTATGGATGCAAAGTAAATTGAATAGATGGCTTTAAATTGTATAAATCATGCAAGCGGGCTATTCGTAATCCAGACCAGTTTTTCCTGTTCAACCTTTATTTGATCAGAGAGGTTAGATGGAATGTTACCGGTATTTTTCTTAAAGTTCTTAATAAAATGTGACTGGTCGTAAAAGTCTGCGATGTAGGTCAGTTCTGTTAGGTTGTGATATTTATGATCTAACAGATTACTTAGCGTATACCTAAACCTAACGGTTTGAATATATTCCTTGGGACTCTGACCTACATAGGTATTAAAGTATCTGAATATTGTTGAAGCATTTAGACGTAACATACCGGCCAGCTCATTTAATGATATGCTTCCTTTTTTATCAGTAATAGCAGTTAGTGCCATGTTTAACCTGCTATCTACGTCAGAACCTATAATATAGCTCAGTAGGAACGACTCTAAAATCTGGGCTTTCTCATTCGGGTCTGGCGTATCAAAGACGAGTGTCAATAGCGTGCTATCCTGGAAAATCATTTTGACTACATCTTGCGTATTCATTAACATCTTGTAAGGAACCCTGGTAAATGCCCTTAATCCAGAAGGATGGAAAAGAATGCAGAACTGCTCTAATGCCGATTTGATCTCCACCTCAAAAGGCCGGGTATGAAAACCAAATAACCGGCTTACGTACCCATGTTCGCTTTTATCAATAAAACAGCTATTTTGTATGTTATTTCTTACATATTCAACGTGATTCTGATTGTATACACTTAGGCAAAGATTCGTGTTTGGAAAAGTACGATACTTGAAATTGATGCCATTCTCATGCTTAAAAAATATAAAATATTGAATGTATTCTTGTAACGCCAGACTTTTTACAGGGATTATGGTTGTATGCACGGTAAAATTTGATGCCAATTAAACAAAAATATAACAACAACAATTTTAGGAGGGGTTACATTACAGGTAGTTATGCGCTCAGGCGATAAAAAAAATTGAGGTTTGAACCAACGCATAAAAGATAAGTAGTCGAGCGGACTTTTTCCTGGTCCCGCAACGACAGAAGGTTGTGCAGGAACTATGAACTGCTGCTCGAAACCTCAAAAGAAATGGTCAAACTCTCTGCTATAAAATTATTATTGAACAAAATTTAAAAAGGCTCTAAATTTACTTGATAAAAGTTTGAGCAGCTTTTAGCCTCGTATTTAAATAATTTGATGATCGTTGCAGTTTAACTTTTGCTTTTACCGGGCCGATTACATTTGATACTTCAATACCCAAAATGATTTTTACCTGATAAAGTAAGGCTGTTTGAGCGAAAAAGATTTTTATAAAATAGAGCGGGCTATCCCAAGGTGAATAATAAATGATGGTGCCAGCCTTTTGGTACTTGAGCCGAAATAAAATATACAATATGAGAATTTATTTAAAAAAAACCAAAAAAGCTTTCAAAGTCAATGACTTTGAAAGCTTCTAAAATTTTCCGTGACCCCTATTGGACTTTTTTCGAACCACTTTTTAGAGAATTTGAAAGATATCGCGGCTGTATAGATGGATCTGCACTCGTAGTTGCTATTTTGGATATTGTTGTCCTCTCAAAATGCAAGTAGAAGGGACACGCGATAAGTCGAAATTTTATACTGATATACAAGCAATTATAAACTCGAAAGAGCTAATAGGCGATTTTGATGAAGCGTAGCGGGTAATTTATAGCTCTCTACCTTGGTTATGTCAATCAACAGTAACGGGAACCTCTTTCCAACGGATCATGCCCAGGCAAAGGAAGGCGTGCATCAATCGTTGCGCTGTTTGCTGATTGAACAATTCCGGTTCCAAAAGTCCATGTGCCACTTGATTTCTTAGGTTCCATCCGCGCGGGTCGGTGAATAACATTTTGAAATAATATACTTGATCCTTACCAAATGCTTCTCGGACTATAACATCATCAACTACATGGTTAAAGGTTTTGACCGGGTAGGCACTATCATTATAGGTGAGTATATTGCCCCCGTTTGCTTCCAGTAGATTCCTTATTGCTTCTTCAAACTGCGGTATTAAAAGGTGGATACAAACCAAATAATTTTGATCAAAGAAAGCTTTAACGCCCGCTTCGATCATGCTATGCCTGTCTTCTTCGATAATACACGACAACCTCAAAAAATTCATTAGGCTTTCAAGGGTTATCTTGTTATCGCGTATCCCTACCTCGAAAACAAAATGAAGCAGTATTGCCCCATTCATTTGCAAGAAACGATAGTAATGATTTATCAAATGCCCGTCTTTATCCTTAGAATAGGGATTGATTCTCGCAAGTACCCGGCCTTTTTTATCGACAATACTCGTCGTGAGAAAAAAGCGAATTGGATTACTACGAATAACACGTTCCAGATCTTCTTCAACTTCCGCAGTAGTCATCATCTGAGCATGAACGATGCGCTGATACATAACCTCACCATCATACTTTAGTATTTTATTGGCATAACCATCGAGTTCGCTGGTTTGAATGTCTTGAGAAACGACTATCTTCTTAAACTCCTCATCGGCATTTTTGCTGACGGACCTAATTCTTACCATCAGGCTTTCCGCTTCATTGTTAAGCTGAAAATACTTGTAAATGAGCATCAGCTCCTGCAAATGACCGGCAACTTGTATTGCTGGAACTTTTTTAATATAGATTTCGAAACTTTGGCTCAATTTATCCAGCACTCGTTTGACATCCGAACGGAGCGTTTTCTTCTGATAATAATCGGCTAACCGCTCGGCAGCCGCCTTGGTCGCCCATGGGTCAGCTTGCCATAGATTTTCCAGCCTCTTTTCTAATAGATCGATTATCGATTTCTCTTCATTTGCAAAAACAATTGCGGATTTCTTGTTTAACAGCAGATCAAATGAAGAGGCCCAAATATTCTTTTCCTCTGTTGTCGGAATTTGTTGATCCGCGGTTAAAATCAGCTCCTTGATCTTTTTGATTTCGGACTGTTGATTATAAGTTAATGCCAGTTTTAAGGCACGTGAAATTTTATGGTTCCTTGCCGTACGAGAACCAGTTAAACCTTGTTCAAAAACTGCAATAAGGCTTGCGATACAAAGCTTTACAATTGATATATCCGGTTTCCGCCCGGTTACTGTCAAAGTAAAATCACAAATTAACCCGCTATACCGGGCTTTTAGCACTGGGTGACCGACTGTCTTTGCCCGCGAGGCCCAATAAGCAAGTAATTCTTCTGTTAGTAATGATATGTCGGGTGACTGAAAGACCTTATCGCCGTCCTTTTGATAAATCTGAGGTTGATAATAGGTTCCCCAAATAGAGGGTTTACCAGTATAGTTTTCAAGAAATTCAAAAGCCGTCTTTTCCGCCAGCAAAGCAGATGATACGGGTTCAGACAGATTCTTCAGGAAGCTGAGCATGTTCGAATAGATTACCCGTTCATCAAGAAGGCCCGCCGGGGTCTTATCTATTCCTTCGAAATAAAGAATCAATATTTCGGGAAAAGTCATTTTTTTAAATTTATGGGGTCAGATCAGCGCGATAACTTCGTCTGTATAATCATACTTTTTATGCTGCTGCCGCGTTTTCTCAGCCGCTCTTTTAACGAATGCGACCTCTTCCGATGACATCGATTTAAAATCCGTCAGGTTTTTCATGAGGAACTGTATTTTTTCGCTTTGGTCAACGCGTCAATTTCGTCGCCAATCCATTCAAACATCCGTGTGAGAATGTTTCCGCATGTCATCTCGACATCATCTAAAAACAGCGGCACCATTTAATTGACTTTTTCCGATTTGTGGATGTAGTAATTTACTTTTTGCTTGTACAGTTTTTCAAAAAACTTCTTTAAAACTTTATCCTTATCAGCTTGCAGGCAATCATATAAGGTACGTACATCCTGCAAGTGGGCAAATTTATTCCGGATCATGGAGAATTTGGTTAGGATATCCGCCTTGTCCTTAGAGATGCCTTTGAGATCAAGAAATAAATTAAGCTTTGCGTTAAATGGCAAAGATTGAGAAGTCGGCCCGAACGAGCGGGCCTCACTAGGTTCAAGCAGCCCCAATTGCCTTAACAAGCAAATGCCAATCAAATATTCTATCCGTACGGAAACGCCCATAATAAGCCCCCTGTCGCGCGAGGGAATTTCGTCCCTGAAATGTATTTCAAATATATCTTCCATATTTCCTATTCCGCAAAGCTGTTAAACACCAGTGGCGCCAAGGCATCCCAATATTTTTTTATTCCCTCTTTATCTTTTAATACTAAAAACGCCAATAGTTGGTTCAATAACATCACCAATTCGCCCAAGGTACGCTGGTACATCTCGATGTCAATTTCGATATGAGCATTTAGCAAATCATGGGCTTTTGGACTAAAATGCTGGTATTGGGAGAGATATTTAAAGATTGCCTCTAAATTGTGATGCGTCGTTACACCTCTTACTTTAATAAATTCCAGTTTTTTTGATTCCGATATGAAAGTATTGCTAGTGCCCTGGTTGAACAATGGGAGGAAATCGGGGTGGGTACTCGCCCTAATATCCTTATTCTTTTTCCATTTTCGATCTGTATTCAGCAATTCAGGATTTGCCGTTTTAAATTCTTCTTCTACATCAATATCAGCCGTCGATTGTACATTCTTGATGGTATCAATAAACTTTTCAAATTCGCGATCCGCATTTATCCCTTTGATTGTGCTTAATATGAATTCTTTATGGAAAATGCTCAGTTCATTGTTTAGTGCATGTTGTTCCAGGTCGGCCAGTGCTACTGTACAAAATAAGTAATAGGAATTGATGACATCATCAATGATCGCTCTGTATAATAAATTAATGCTCGTTTTAAATCGGTAATCGTCATTCATGGCTGGTAATAGCAAATTTGCTGATTCCAAATTGAACCGCATCTTTGCCAGCAGTTGAAGGAAGCTGTCACAATGGCTTAGTTGCTGCTGGTAATTTGAGGCGACAAGATATTTAATTAAAAACTCCAGCACATGGTTTTGCCATAGCTGCAATGCGTCTAATTTTGCGCTGAGTTTGATATTTAATTCGGCGCTGAAGTGTTTGGCGTTATAGGTCATCTTTTTAGTAATAATCAGAAACAAATAAATAAGGTACAAATAAATTACCTATGTGCGCAGCCTATTTGCGTAGTAGTAAAGTATTTGTTATTCATTCGAAATAACCGGATGGATCAGGTGTAAAATGCAATTACGAAAATAATTCTTTTATATATTTCGCTTGTTTTTCCAACTCTGGGAACAAGATACCTTCATTGAAACCGAGCGCATCCAAATCCTTCATTATCGCCTTTTTATGCGCTGCATCGATTTGAAGATCATAGTGCTCAAAGGATTTATTTAGGATCCATTCGTTTGGCAGCGTTGCAGGATCGGCCTTTTTTTCATGTATGCCAAACAGAAGAAAGGCGCCTGCTTGCTTGACAATGCGACTGTTATTTAACTTAACACGAACGGCAAGTACCCTATCCAGGTCGTTAGGGTCGATTATCGGTAGGAAATAAGGCTTTTCCTCCCGGATCTCGTGTAACAAATAGGGAATCTGTCCCTGTTGATTGAACCAATCAATGACTGAATCATAAGGCGGAGGAAGGTAGCGCGTAAACTCTGGGTGTTGACTTTGACGAAAAGCATCGGAAAGGTCAAAGGTCAGCGGTCGTTTCGCCAGGTTGGACAGGATACTGACCGTATCGCTGTCAAAATACTTGATCTCCTTTTTAGGTATCTTAAAGACCAGCACTTCGCCATTTGTTTTCGGGTGATCGCAACAAGCAAAATATAGCGCCACCAGCGGATTGGAAGTTATGTCCAGTATCCTTGTTGGTAGCCCATAGTGTTGCATCTTGACCAGTTTTTCCATCGCCGTTCCTTCATATATAAAATCGCCCGGAGTACGGATGATGATTTCGCGGAAGATATTATTCTCGTTATCGATAAAGCATCGGCCTTCTTAAGACTTACGGTAAATTGAAGGCAGAAGCGTATAGCTGAGATCGGCATGCCCACGATAGAAATATTCGTAATTATTGTCGCGGGGGAATTTTTTAAGGGTCTTAACAAATCCCAAGATACTCTTAATTGCCATGTGCTATCATAATTTGAAACGAATTCTTGAGCATAAATTTTCCGCTGTAACAATTGCTTGCGCCATACCGTCGGGTTAGTCCGATAAAAATTTGCAACATCGATATTCCTTCAATCTTTCTCATTTGCTGTTATTAATTACATAAAGAACCTGAAATCATAGGGGATAGCCTGTAAAGTTTCTGCCTGTTTGGCATACCTGGCTAACCTTTTCGAAAAGTCCAACGTTACCGGCAGTGTCTTATACAGCTCGCCACCGTTCCAATTCATTTTGGTTAAAGCAAGTATCTCCTTTACGGTTGTTTCGATAGGATCGGTACCCCGGAATCGCCTGATCAGCAAGGGAGCCGGTATTCCCCTCGTACTTTGATAATAATCTTTTTTTGCTCCCGCAACGTCCTGGTCCATTACTGAACCGTGTGTCCATAATAAAAAACTGAAATCATCCAATTGAATGACAGTTCCCCTTTGTACCGGGTAATCTGCAATGCTAATTTTGGAGTTGAGGTCTTTAAATCCACGGATAGCGCGCCAGTTAGAAAACTTTTGAATTTGAAGTAACTCCACATTATCAATGCCATCCAGTGCTTCGGCAATGCCCTGCATTTCATCATGCGTATAATGCAAGACCTTATGAATAACCAGCTTTTCCAGCTTGGAATTTCCATCCAGCCTGAAGTAGGCTTCTTTCAATTTAAGGATGAGTTTACGCGCATCCTCCTTGCTCATGAAGGGATTTTTACCAAAAAAGACGGGATTATCGATTGGTTGAAGCAAGAAACGCAAACCTTGGCCTGAAGCATCAAAAATATGACTGCTGCCCAGTACGAACTTAGCGTTATTGTTGATGCGGTTGATCGAAAAGTCCAACCCGATAAATGCTGTCGAATCAGTGATCGTTTCATTTCTCCAGGGTGTGCCGTTTGCTTTTACATATAAACCCAGCGATAACCACCATCGTACCTTGGCCGGATCAAAGTAGGCGATGGATTTGTCTTCGACAAACTGAACCTTGATATTCTTTTTGGCGCAATACAATTTGATGGAATCATGCAGGTCAAAATAAACGTTATCGTTTTTTAGCTCGCGAAAATTTGACCAGGTGATTGGAATATAAATAATGAGTACATCAAATTCACCGCGTATGGTATAGAAATAATCTATTTTCCTTTTCAGGAAATCATAAAACTGCATTGGCGTGTTACGGCTGATATCGGACTCGTTGATCACTTGGAGCAACTTATTCTCTGCATTTGAGGGGATATCGAGGTAGCGTTTATATATCGTGGCAAACGGCAAATAATCTATTAGATAATCCCTCTCAGACTTACGGGCGATTTCCTGATTAAGTCCGGTTAGATGTGTCAGTAGCTTTGGTAGCCCGGAAGCTGGAGATATGACAGCCAGTTTGATAGATTGCGGGTTCAGCTGGCCATTATCATAGGAATGATCCAGCGGGCCAAAGGCCTTTAAACCTTTCAACGGATGGGTTGATCGCTGATTCCTGTCAGTCAAATTGAAATTCAGGTAAGGTTCTACCGTTTGAAAAGCGCCTTTGAATGTGTGCGTTTTGGATACCGGAATTCCCGCACTGGCATAGTTAGTCTCGAACTCCAGCTTATACTCAGCCAGTTCAAATGAAATATGGTCTTTGTCTTTTTTAAGAATGCTTACCCAAAGTTTTTCCTTATCGTTAACTGCGTTGTTCCTCCGGTTAGAAAAGATCGCGTTGGCAATGGCCTGCTTCCTGAACCTGGTCAAAGTCTCCTTGTCATCAATAAATATCGCGGGTAAGAGGGTGAGAAATAACTCTTTGTTATGGAACTCTAGCTGTATTTCTACAGCCTCATATACGGGCACGGTCGTACTGGCTTTGTAACTGTCCAGTTCTGCGGCGGTTAGCTGGTGCGTTTCCGAATAATATTTATGCCGGCGGTTCGGGTCATTTTTAAGGCCGAAGTTATCCGCCAGGTTATAACCGATCAGGTCGTACAACATTCCGAGATAAAAGGAATTCTGGTGATAGGTAATGTGATCATCAATGTCCAGCGTCAATATTTCCGATTGGATACGGTTCTTAAAAACAGAGTTGACCGTATTGACTTCGCCGAAAACAAGCGTATTTCCTTTTGACAGTGCCCCAACTAATGGCTGACCTGCAAGGATTGTTTTAAGCTCGGCCCAGCCTTCCATATCCGATTTAAAAGCTAATACACTCTTTGGAAACACCTTTGCTTTTAGGCCATTTAATTTAATGGGGGTAAATGTATTGCTTACCTGCGGCGAGGCGAATGGCTTGCGGGTTTCAAATCTTACTTTGGCAATATTTTCAATTTCATCGTTCGGCTTTTGATGGGCGGTATATAAATCAAACAGGAATTCGTCGAAACTTTCAATTTCAATAAAGCCTGATAATCTTTCGGCACTTTTTTCATTGACCCGATCCATTAGCGCTTCCAATGCAGTATTTGGCTTAGACCCTTTTCGGATACACCAGTATAACCCGTACGGAAAGGCACATCCAGTTTCAGCGTTTCTTCAAAGGCGGCAAGAACGGAAGCATCATTTCCGCTGTAGCCCAGCACGATCAGGCCGCAGCCAGACTGTACCTGCGCGAAATAATGATGCAGGGAATTTTCAAGGGCCTGCAGTTCGCTAGTCGTATTTTGTAAAGCATCATAACGGTAGTCACCGTGTAATTTGAGTACCCTTGGGTATTTATTCAGGTTATTGACCTGGTGGTTATTATCAGGCGAAATAATTTCAAACTGGGAGATATTGTTGACGCTCTTAATGCCGTTTTCGATCAACTCATCAAAATTGGTTGTCCAGATGTGATTGGTCTTTCCGGTATCGAAAAGAACACCCAGGCATTTATGTCCTATTGAAGGATTTTTTCCTTGAATAATCCGCTGTATAAACGCTTTTCTATCTATGGATTTGGGGTAGCATTTTTCGAAATAGAACGAATATTCTTCACCCGAATATAACTTTGGATATCCACCCTTCAATTCGAAATAACTTTGTAAAGTAGAACGGTTCCTTTCCGATTCCAGGTCCTTGAACTTTTCCTCCTTAAAATTTAAGGCATCGCAATAAAGCTTTCGTTTGAATTGCCAAATGAGCGTTCCAGCAGCTGGGATGTTAGCCTGAACCGACGCACCGGCACCCAGAAAGAAATTGAAGGCCCCATCTGGCCGGATAGCAAAACTTCTTAGAAATTCTTTTTTGTCGATAAAGGTCATTATGAAGGTTTAATCAGGTTTAAGTAATCAGACTGGCAAATAGACCCCTAAATCCAGCCAGACATCTCAATTTTAGAAACGTTCAAGTTACCAAATATTTAACAGACAAGTTACCAGATTTTATCTAAATTAATGTCAGGTAGTGAGTTAGGATAAATTTAATCATCCTGTTCAACTATTTAAAGCAAATCAAATCAAATGGGAAAACTAAGTCAATAACGTTTCCATTATTAGGTGACAATATTTGTCTGGAGATTCTGATGAATCGGTATTACTTCAAGCCGTCACTCTGTTTAAAGCAAAAAATCTCATTACCAACATTTATAAGTTGTCAAGAAAATAGCTCAACCATTTTGAGCTTTGCGCTATAAACTAACATTATGGCAGCGCAATATATTACGGGTAAAAGTGTTCATGAAACCAAATATCTAAAATTTTATCAGGTTAGCAATGACAGCGTAACTTCAACGAGATCTCCAGAGATTCAATCGTCTGACGAAATAGTCCACCAGGGAACTTGTGCACTCAGCACAAGTTCACACCCAACAAGTTCACAACAAACTATGTCTTAAAGCACAGAACAAGTTCAATAAGAACTTGCCCACATCGAACAAGTTCAACGCGAACACGCCACACATAAATAATAAACACACAGGAGTAAGCACAGGATTTAATGGCAATTGACCGATCAAATACCATTGGGAGAATTAAAACACCTATCAACCGCAGTAAGGAGCAAGATACTATTTGGAATTACAAATTTTTTTATCAATTTTTAATAGTGCTTTTAAAATGTTTCGAACTTTGTCAATTACAATAACCTGTTCGCCATCCTGGCTGAAAGAAAAGGCAGAACCGGTCCCGGAGTTCCCTTTTGGTTTTTATGCTTGCAAGATGTGTTCCTGTCCGACAAAAACTCGTCCCTCGTCATTTGTCAGCCACTCACAACCTTGCCCTAAACTTCCGCTCCGTACCTCCGCAGAAGATTAGGGAGTATCGGGATTTCGCAACTCAATCCCTCTTAACAGCCGAAGCCCGGTTTAAAAGATCAGATAACAAGGGATAATTTCTATATTTGACACCATAGAGGTTATGTGTTATAAGCTACCGCAAAGACCATCTGCTGTTGCCCGTAGCTGCTGGCTACTTTCTTTACAGGGTCAGTTTGCCTTTCCATCCTTCTGCCCGTTTGCCTGGTAACCCGTATCGTTTTTATAAAGCATACAGATCAGTGCCAGCACTTTTCGTTCCGGTGCAACAATGCCCGCGTCTTGCCGGGCTTCCCGTTATCTTTTAAGTGGTTAAATAAGCCTTCAGTGACTTGTTATGGATAATGGAACAGACATCTGGCATCTACAATGCTGCCTGGATATAGGCGTTGCCCCGTTTGGAGATATGGGGGGGCCGCCAGGTAAGCGTTCCGGATGTTCTTACAACGACATCCAGCCCGGCATAGCTGACCAGTTGCCGCCTGTTACCGATGTTGGCAAATCCGTCTGTCTCTGCAATAACCGTCGCTGCGGTAACAAAGCTAACGCCAGGGACCGTGGCCACATGTCTCATCTTTTCTGACAGAACCGGATCGCTACCGGTCATCGAACGCATTTGTTCTTCGATGCAAACCAGCTGCTTTTTAGCCAGTTCGATCCGGTCCTTCAGGCGGTCCACGCTGTCCTGAAAGGTGTCGTGCGCATGACTGAGTGCATGCAGCTGGTTGGTAAGTGCGTTCTTGTCCCTGACCAGGCCTATCCGCCCCCTGCTTAACCGCTTAAGGACACGCAGTGTCCCGTCAGGACGGTTCCACGGAGAAAGGTCTCTTTCCAGCCCCATGCGTGCCAACATAGCAGCATCGATTTGGTCTGTCTTGTTCTTTTCGTCAAGGCTCTTTGCATACTGCTTTCCTTTAGCGGGCTGGATGACACTCAACCGGTAACCCTGGTCATAGAGAAAATAAGCAGCTTCTTCATGATAGACGCCGGTAGCTTCCATGTTGACCTGAAGGTCAAGGGACGGGTCGCGCTTCCTATTTACCCATTCCAGGAGCTTTGTAAAGCCTTCGAGGTTATTTTCAAGCGCCCTGGAAGAGACGACTTTGACCTTTAGCTCCTGCGTATAAAAAGACAGGCAGCAATCGATCTTCTTCATGGATACATCAATGCCTAAGCATTGTTTCAAAACTGGCCTGGTGCTCATAAAACTTTAGTTTGGTGGTATTGATAAAGAGAGATATTCCTCGGTCTATACTCATGTACTACGGAGGCTCAGGGAAAACCCCGGCTTAAAATACTATAGAGACTTTTGAGGATAAATATTCCGGCAGCGGCATGGTCTCGCTTTAATATACACCAGGGTAATGATGTTATCGTTTGGTTATTGCTCTGCTGCCGGACTCTCCCTATATCAATAGCTTATTTATTAAATATGGTTTACAGGTACAAAAATCCGTTTATCACCGGTGTTTTACAACCCGGATGATAAACGGATAAGGGAATACAACATTACCATTGATGGCATGAGGTAAAATCTTGCTATGCATACCTGTTATGTGGCTGCAGGTTTGTGTTCGTTACTCATCATCCTATCTCCGGGTATTGACATTACGAAAGTATGAGTTTGTGTTCTTGCGAAGCAATAACCTCCCCCGGCCTTCGGCGCGGGATAACTTGCCCTCCGGCTCCCGGTGGTCGCTGGGGAGAGAAATAAAGAGATAAAGCAATGAACGAAGCAGCAGAAAAAACGATTAAAAATAAGGGCGGCAGGCCGCAGCAGAAGATCAAACGGGACACCTCGATCAACGTCCGGCTGACCAGCCTGGAAAGGATACTGATCGAAGGAAAGGCCAAACAGGCGCAGCTTTCCCCTACCGACTGGTTCAGAAAGGCCGCCAAAAAAGCGAAAGTGCATCCAAGGATCACGCCGGAAGACATGAAGGTATTGCACATCTTGGCAGGCATGGCCAATAACCTGAACCAATTGACAAAGCTGTCCCATACCTATGGTCTGTTAAGGTTGCAGAAGGACTGCCAGGAGCTGATAGCAAAGATCAACGCGATATTTGACCAGTTCAAAGGCGAATGATCGGCAAGGTAATGACCGGCAGGGGCTTCGGTGGGGTCGTCCGCTATAACCTGCAAAAGGAGGACGCCGTCCTGCTGGCCGCAAGGGGGATCCGGACGGACAGCATCCAAAGCATGACCGATGACTTCAACCTGCAAAGAAAGATCAACAAGGAACTGGGCAAGGCGGTAGGCCACATCGCCTTAAGTTGGAGCATAAATGACAAGGATAAGCTGACACCAGAGAGCATGGCAGAAAGGGCAAAGGAATACATGCAATTGATGGAAATCAAAAACACGCAGTACGTGATCGTACAGCACAACGATAAAGGGCACCCGCACCTGCACATCATCTATAACCGGGTAAACGACAACGGAAAGACGATCAGCGACCAGTTCCAGAAACAGCGTAACCATAAGGTCGCTAAAGAACTAACCTTGAAGTACGGTTACTATATGGCCGGCAGTAAGGAAGAAGTAAACCGGGAACAGCTAAAAGGCGCGGACAGCTTAAAGTATGAACTATACGATACCATCAGCAAACAAGTAAAGCATGCCCGGAACTGGCAGCAGCTGGAAGCATGGCTTAAGCGAAAGGACATCAATATTATTTTTAAATACAAAAGTGGCAGCACCGATATACAAGGCATAAGTTTCGCTAAGGACGGCTTTCAGCTTAAAGGCTCACAGCTTGACCGGAGCTTAAGCTATGGCAACATTAATAAGCAACTGATCAGCAACAGCCAGCGGGAAACATTGGCCGATGCCTTCAGGCGGACCGCAAATGAAAAGAGGCAAACAGCGGTTTCGCCAAATGAAAACTCAACACCGGAACAGCAGGAAGAACCAAATCATGAACCATCCGAAAGTTCAGGCAGGTGGCTGATCGAAGAACTGTTTGGCGGTTTTGGCGGCGGAGCCGACACGGATGACGATGCTTATAAAAGAAAAAAACGAAACAATAATAATAACAACGATAACCAGGTAAGCAGATGAAGAACGAAGAAATTATTGAAAGGCTACAAGACACCGAACAAGTTCTCACCGAACAGGCAGGGCGGATCGAAAAACTTGAAAATAAAGAAGTAAAGTCAGTGGATATAGCCATCCCGGATTATTCCACAGAGCTAAACACGATCTTACAGGAGTTGAGGAATATCAACAATAACGACAAGGAAGATCAACTTTTAAGCAGGGTTACCTCAATACAGGAAACGTTAAAAAAGCAGCCTGTCCCGGTTCATAAACAGTGGCGTATCCTGCTGTTCCCGGAAACTGACCAGGGACAGTATTACAAAATCGTATTCGGCAGGCTGATCCCTTGGGCCTTTGGCTTCATAGTCTTAACTTATCTGTTTATCTGTGGTTATAAAGCAGAAGGCATCTACCAGCAAAATACTAACAGCGAACAAGTTCAGCGGGAACAGGTTTACTACGAACAGGAATGGCATTATTTACAGCAGCATTCAAAGAAGAGAACCATCGCAGCTATGAAGGAAGCCTGGGAAAAATCAAAGAACTAACGGATTTCTTTAAGACATGCAAACAAAATAAACTATCCACTATGAACTTAAATCCTCACAGACAACATTTGGTCAGCCTCGCTCAAAAGTCGATGACAGGATGGCATGATAAGTATACAGCCGGGCTACCTTTGCTTTTATGATAATGAGGAATGAAAAATTCTGCTAAATTCCACTGTTAATTGTGGGCGGCTTATACAGCTAAGTTTAACTTTCTTTTTGCAAGTGGAGAAATAAATAGTATCACCTTCTTAAGAGTAAATCTAAATTCAGCCTTAATATAAGTATAGAATAAGGCGTTTAAGCAACCCATGATTTTTGCAAATATATTGGCTGTGATGCAATCATCGTTTTGACGAGGTTGTGAAACATACTGTCCGGGTACTTGAGCCTATTAAAGCGGTAGCAAAACTCATCGATATACCTTTGTAGGTGTGAACAATGATGGTGTATCCCCCTTAGCCAAGCTTTGAACATCATAACCTGCCTGTGCATCAAGGGGTGCCGTTTGCCTTTTTCAGATTTTTCCTGTTTAAGTTTAGGGAAATCTTTCTTACAAGGGGTGTAACCAGTCCACTTATCGGTATTTATAACCGCTTCTGGCGTTATTTTTTCCTGTAAGAATGCCCCTAACTCATCACTGTTTGCATTTGGGACCACCTTGGCGTAACAACGGTGTATCCCAAATTTGTCAACCTGGATAGCTATAACCACCTGTTTCTTCTTTTCATTGCCCCTGCCTGTTTTGCCTTCTTCGGGGCCACCAACAAAAAATTCGTCAACCTCAATAACCCCTTCAAGCAGGTTCTTTCCTGAACTGCGCATAGCTTCCTGCACTTTTCGCTGGAAAGCCCAACATGTCTTCTGCCGCAGGCTTAACTGACGGGACAGTTCATAGCTCGAAATGCCCTTTTTATTGCAAGACATCGTATAAATAATATGGAACGCCTTCCGCAAAGGAAATTTAAGCCGATGGAACAACGTGCGTGCGGTGGCCGATTCTAAATACTTGCATTTGGAGCAGGCCCTGCTGCCTTGCTGCTTCCCATTATGGCAATGGCCGTGGCCGCAGTTGCCGCACCTGTAGCCTTTTTCCCATTTTTGGGCAGATAGGTACCCCCGGCATTTGTCATCCGTTGAGAATTTCTCAGTAAATTCCAGTATATTCAATCCTTGAAACATGTTTGGCCTCGTTTTTAGATTTAACAATACGAATCTACTAAAAATATTAGTATAAACAAAGGCCTTATTCTATATAAGTATTATAAACTTCAAATAATGAAATTTATAATTTAACATGAAGGCCTAATATTAATTAATTAATTAAAATAAAATAAATTATTTAATTTAATTTAAATTAGTGTATAGATTTTTTTTATTTTTCTATCACCATATCTCCTACAGAAAACAATAATTAATCCCGCCTAATAAATTTATATATAATTAGGTGCGTTTTAAAGTATTTCTCTCAAGGATTGTGCCAAACTGTCTATTAATATTAAAAAATCACCTTGCTTACTTCAATAATTAAAATTTAATTTAATTTTAATTTAATTTTAATTTAATTTTAATTTAATTTTAATTATGCTTTTAATTTAATTTTATATAATTAACTTTGATGGATAAATTAATAAACTATACTTACTATTTAATCAAAAAAAGTATGAAAAACAAAAATTTAGCGCGTCTGGTTCAAAAGTTGAACCAAAACGAAAATCCACAGGACGAAAACGTGGTGAATCCGAAAATTGAATTTTTGCCGGATGAGTTGGCGGAAAACGTTTTAGGAGGTTCTACTAACCAAAGCTGCAGCTGCGGCAATTCAGGTTGTAGCTGTTAATTTTAAACGAGATAAAGCTCCTTGAGCTTTATCTCGTTTTTACACAATCTAATTTTAAAAACAATGGAAAACCAAAAATATTCCTCTTTTTTTACCATAACCCCTTCGGTAAATAACCATAATCAGCGACTTGTATATAGTTTTTTATCTGGAAAATTGGTTTTAGTTTCTGATGAAATTGGTACTAAAATTGATAAAAAAGAAACAAATTTTGACTTCGAAATTCAACAAATTTTAACTGACCTGGGCATATTAATCGGTAGTGAGATTGATGAACTTGGACAAGTTGTAAATGAAAATGAATACGCAATTGAAAATGTAAATACGTTAAATTTTACGTTTTTTGCTTCTTCCTATTGTCAGTTAGGGTGTGTCTATTGCGGGCAAAAACACGAAAAAGACTCTATAACCCAGGAATTATATCCGGACATTATGAAGTATTTGGAGAACGAACTTAAGGCCTCTCCTAAAAACCATATTTTTATTAGCTGGTTTGGTGCCGAACCAATGCTTAATTTACATATCATCGATGACCTTACACCTCAAATCAAAGCTTTAGCCGAAAGATATAATTGTACTTATGGTGCAAGAATAACTACCAATGGGCTTCTTCTAAATCCTAAAAATTTTAAGTTTCTCATGGATCATGATGTTAAAGACATTACGGTTTCTTTGGATGGAACAAAAGAATATCATGATCAAAGGAGATTTACAAAAGGAAACAAACCATCTTTTGATGTGATAATTAACAATTTGATCAACATTTTTAATGAATTCAACATTAAGGATGAAGGTGCTGATTTTAGACTTAGAATTAATGTTGACCAGCATAACTGCGAAGGAATAATACCTTTTATAGACCTGATCGCAAATTTAAAATTCCAAAATAAAATCAAGAGATTCGATATAGCTCCGATCCATGCCTGGGGAAATGATGCTCATTTAAGGTCAATACCTGCTCAGGACTTTGCAAATCTTAAAATTGATTTTTATATAAAGCTATTAGAGCTTGGTTTTATTGATCATGTTTCACTTCCAAAACGGGTTAGGGTAACTTGTCAGGCTGTAACCTCAGATGCAAGGTATATGACTGCAAATGGTAATCTATATGATTGCAGTGAATTACCATTGATTCCAGAAGTTGAGGAGTCCCATAAAGTAGGGCATATCAAGGATTTTGTTAAAGATACCCATAGAAATTATGCTGACTGGAATAAGGACGTCTATAACAAAGAGGTTCCTTGTGCTACGTGCAGGGTGTTTCCGGTATGCGGTGGTGGATGTCCAAAATCTTGGAAAGAGGGCCACATACCTTGCCCGGACTTTAAATATAACATAGACGATTTAATAGTGCTTTCTTACTTAAATTCAACCACAAAGTTATTTAGTAAGGGAGTAACTGCGGATTAATTTTAATTAAAAGCATATGAGGATTGTTCAAAGTTTCTGGAGTAAACCTTTGTGGAATAAAAATTTCTTAAGTACTGGTGGGTGGCAGGATAAAAAAACATTTTTAAATAGCTTTATCCTTAGCGCCCACTCCATAAGGAAGTATTATGATGATCTGATTCTTTATACCGATGAATTTGGTTACGACTTACTCGTAAATAAACTAAAGTTGCCTTTTACACAAGTTCACCTTGATCTTGAAAAATTAAACCATCACCATGAATCGTTATGGGCATTGGGCAAAATATATACATATGCTTTACAGGAGGCTCCATTTATACATTTGGATTTTGATTTTTATATAACAGATACATTGCCAGAGAGGCTTTTTACAGCTCCAGTATGCTGCTATTGTAATGAAACTTCTGATCACTTATATGAAACGGTATATAAGCCGCCGGTTGATATTATAAAAAAGAATTTCAAATTTCCTGACCAAAAAAGTAGGTCTTTCTTTTTTTCCAATAGCCATACCGCATATAATGCAGGGGTAATGGGTGGCACTGAACTATCCATTTTTAAAGAATTATACTCTGAATGTCTGAGGCTTATTGATAATAATTCTGGGTTTATTAAGGCACGTATGGAAGAACGCTTTAATTATGTATTTGAACAGTATATGCTTGGATACCTGACGGATAAAAGAAATATTAAAGTTGAGTGTTTTTTCGATCATTTAAATCATGTCGGTAAAGAAGCTAAAACGACCCTCTATTACTATCCGCAAACAAAATACATGCATATTCTTGGTGTAACGAAAAGGAACAGAATGTTAGGTTGTCATCTTGATGATATTATTTTTAATGATTACCCTGAACATTATGAAATTATAGCAGAATTAATGCAAAAAAAAATAGCTGTTTAAAATCTTTTATGTGGCTAATATACGAATTATATATTCAAAAAGTTAACAATGAAATTATGGCGCTCTTGGACTTTAATATCCGTGAAGCATCCAATGAGATCCTTGGTAATTTGTTAATTTACCATATCGAAGATTGGCATAAGTCTAAAGGATATGATTGTAAATTTAGGGTTGATGAAATTGCCAACCTTTTAGTATCCAGGTTGGAAGAGGACAGCGATATTCAGTCTTATAGTTTATTTAACGGGTACAGTTTTATAATTTCCACCCTAACTTTTTATTTCAGGTATTTTGAAAATAAGAATTTAGAGAGTCGCCTTCATACACATTTATCAAAAAACTCTAACTTATTCCAGTTCGAGAATTTAAATAATGATCTGTCTTCAGGTCGCGCTGCACTAATAGTTGCATTCATTGACCTTTATAAAGTAACAAACAATATTTATTATTTATTCCTTGGGGATAAGGTATTAGAACAACTTTTAAGTGATATTAAATTTTATAAAAAAGGATTATTCTGGCTCACACACCACAATTTTATAAAACCGATAATTGGCCTGAATAAAGGCAATATAGGTATTAACTTTTCTTTAATTAAACATTTTTCCATTTCAAAAAATAGACAATTAAAGGTAATCATCGACAAATCAAATAATTATATATTATCTCAATTTAAGGTTAATAAAGAAAAAGTGCCAAATTTTGAGGTTGATTTAGATCCGATTTCCATAAAAGAAAAAAAATATGAACAACTGATAAAAAAAACTGAATTGCCAATTCTCAATGACATGTCCCTGCAAAGTGGTATGCCCGGCATGTTACTTAACAGCATCTTCGGCTATCTACTTTATTCAGATGCGAAGTCCCTCAAGGAAGTACAAAAGCAAAGTTTATTACTGGTAAAATCGATTCCGGCAGCTATTAATGGAATTAAATCAATGTCGATTTTAAGTGGCTTAAGTGGATTTATTTTACCACTTACGCTGGCAAGGGATATTTGTGGAATAAAAAATTCACAGCCAATAAATTTATTATTGCAAAAAGGGATTGAAATGATCGATAATAGGTTGTTACATTCTGAAATAAACAAACTTGAGTCATTAAATTCGTTGCTTCAGTTTTTGCAAATCCTAAATCTAACGGTTAATAAGAGTGAATGCTATTTAAAAAAATTGTATTCTTTGGATATAGAAAATCCTAATAAGGAGTCGAAATTAACGAACATTAATAGTGAAAACCATTCCATTCTTTATACTTTATTTAGATCGACATTCCCAAGAATAGATGAGTATTTAGGGGGAAAGAAATTTAAGGAAATTGTCTATAATTATACAAAGCAAAAATATGATTTAGACTACCGGAAATTCCTCCAGTATTTGGAAGGCCAAGAAATCAACTCGGATCAAAAAAATCTCCGGCATATAATCAGGCACTATCACACTTCTTTTAGGGTTGTCAATAATTGCGAAAATTTCTTTCACCAAAATCTTTTATCTAAATACCGTTATCATTTATATAAATCATTTTTAGCTGGAAAAGAAACCCATTATTCCAAAATTAAATTGACCTTAAATGCACAAATGTTTTCGGTTGTCACTAATGTACCCTTATCAAATATTGGTTATGTCAGGGCATCGGATGGAAACCTTGATGCCTATTTGGACAAATTAAAAAACAGGGGCAATAAAATCTTTTTATGCTACTTTGCTGTTTCTTTATTTAGCAAGGAAATATTAACCGATTTGAGGGATTATACCAATCAGGAACAGTTTATTTTATTAAACTACTATAATGGTCAATATCGAACCGTAAACGATGCCATCGCATTCATAAGAAATAATTTTCCTGAAATATTCAAATCGGTAAGTGATGTTGAAACTATAATTGAAGAATTTATCCTTCTATCATTACGGGTAGGGATTTTGGAATATGATGAATTCCCAATAAATGCCCCAACTTCCGTTAGACCAATTAATTCCAATAGTAACCTTATTTCAATGTAAAATGCCAAATTATTATAACGTACAGGCTGTAAAAATCGAGGAAATTTTACAGGAATATCTTCACGATTATGAAGATGAAATGAAAACGATAATCGTTGTCGGTGCAAACAATGGTGATTTGCAAGATTTCATAACTGAATTTGTTGGTAAGCCAAAAGTAAAATCCATTTTGGTAGAACCTGTCAGTTATCTTTTTAATCAATTAAAAATACGATTTGCGGATGCCCCCGATATATCATTAGAAAACGTAGCTATTTATAAAAAAAATTGCAGAAGGAATATTTACAGGTTATCCGAAAAGGCGAATCTCCCTGGCTGGACATCCGGTCTTGGATCATTAAATAAGCAAACTATGACCAGCCATTCAGATCAAATTGAAGATTTAGAAAATAAAATGGTTAGGGAAAATGTGAAATGCATAACTTTTAATCACCTTGTAAAAAAGCATAAAGTACAAAATATTGACGTTTTGCAAATTGATACGGAAGGCTATGACATTGAAATATTGAAAACGATAGACTTAAAGCAGTTAAGGCCTAATGTTATAATTTTTGAATATCTCCATACCTCATTATACCAATATTTCTCAATTGTTGAGTATTTGATCAACAACCATTATTTACTGTTTAAAAACAAGCACTCTTTTGATCTGATTGCAATAAATAATTTACAAGATGAGAAAGTAGCATAGACTACGAGGTTTTAATATCATAACATGAAATATAAGATAACCTTTCAAAGGGACACAAAAGATTGTGGGCCTGCATGTTTGCATATGATCTCTGATTTTTATGGAATAAAATTGGATTTAGAGCAACTTAGGGAAGATTGTTATCTTGGAAGAAATGGGGTAAGCCTGTTAAATATAAAAAAAGCGGCTGAAAAAATAGGCTTTAAGACGCTGGCTATAAAAGCAAATATTGAGGAACTTATAGATTCAGTACCATTTCCGTGTATATTATATTGGAAACAAAATCACTTCGTTCTATTATATGATCACATCGAAAAAGGATTGTTATATAATGAAAAATTTGTTGTTGCTGATCCGGGACACGGTATAGTTAAATTAGAACGAAATGATTTTTTGACCGGCTGGTTAGATGAAAACACTTCTGAAAAGGGCGTGATATTGACCCTTGAACCTCCTCCTGATATTAAAAAAAATCAACCAACTGAAGAATATAAGATAAATAAAAAAAGAAAGAACTTCAGTTTTTTATGGTCGTATCTGAAAAGATTTAAAAGTTATCTATACCAACTTCTGGTAAGTATGGGAATAGAAAGCTTTATTAATTTAATATTTCCAATCTTAACCCAACAGATTGTTGATTATGGCATTGGTAATTCTAATTTAAGTTTTATTTCAAATATTTTATTATTTCAAATATTTTTCTTCCTGGGTCAAATAAGTGTGCAGTTAATAAGAAATTGGATTTTACTTCATACCAACACTATGATAAGCATATCAATTATTTCTGATTTTCTGATCAAATTAATGAAGTTACCCATGAGCTTTTTTGACAATCGATCCTTTGGTGATTTAGTGCAAAGGATACAAGATCACAATAGAATAGAGCAATTTTTAACAGGCACCTCTTTAAACACAATTTTCTCCGCATTGAACTTGGTGATTTTTTCATTTATTATTCTTTTATACAGTTTTCACATATTCCTGTTATTTTTTTTTGGTAGTCTACTTTCAATTTTTTGGTTATTATTTTTCATGTCTAAAAGAAAAGAAATAGATTATAAAAAGTTCCTACAGATGCGACAAAATCAGGATAGTATAATTGAAATAATTCATGGGATGCCTGAAATAAAACTTTATAATGCTGAAAGCACCAAAAGGGAAAAATGGGAAAGAATACAGCAAAAATTATTTAAACTAAATATTTCAAGCCTTTCATTAACCCAATACCAGGAAACTGGCTCTACATTAATCACTTATTTGAAGAACATTTTAATCACGTTTATAACTGCAACATCGGTCGTTAAAGGTGATTTAACGTTGGGAATGATGTTAAGCATATCTTATATTATAGGACAAATGAACGCGCCACTTGACCAACTACTTCGGTTTGTAACTACCTTACAAGACGCAAGGTTAAGTTTAGAAAGATTAGCTGAAGTTCATTCCCTGGAAGATGAAAAAAAGGCCGGGGACAAAGGAAAGATTACATCAATATTTGGTAACATTAAAATTGAAAATCTAAATTTTAGATATACGGAAAACCCAGCTGACCCACTAATATTAAAAAACTTGGACTTACTTATCCCGGAAAATAAAGTAACTGCTATTGTAGGCGAAAGTGGCAGCGGTAAGACTACCCTTATGAAAGTTCTTCTTGGTTTTTATAAACCATCATCTGGAAATGTATTTATTGGGGATGATAATTTAAGTGATATTGCCCCTGGCGATTGGAGAAGTTTCTGCGGATCAGTTTTACAAGATGGATATATTTTTGGAGATAGCATATCCAATAATATATGCATGATTGATAATTGCAACGATGAATCGATTGACCTTTCATTAAATGCAGTGAATCTAAAATCCTTCGTCGAAAAACTGCCTCTAAAGAAAGATACTGTATTAGGTGCAAACGGACAGGGTTTAAGTGGCGGGCAAAGACAACGATTGTTAATTGCAAGAGCGATTTATAAAAATCCCAACTATTTGTTTCTCGACGAGGCTACAAGTTCCCTGGATGCGACAAATGAAAGAGTCATTGTAAATAACCTAAAGGATTTTTACATAGGAAAAACTGTGATCATCATTGCGCATAGGTTAAGTACTGTGATTAATGCAGATCAAATTGTTGTTTTAAATAAAGGAGAAATAGTTGAAAGAGGGGATCATAGTGATCTAATTAAATTAAAAGGGGTTTATTACAACCTTATAAAAAATCAATTAGAGTTAGGATAAATTATATATTAAAATTAAAAAAACGCTATGCTAAATTTTGCCTGGTTTACTAAATGGGGAAACGTGCTTATAGTATTATTTTTAATAATTGTTTTTGTTATTTCCACGCTCATTAATTTTACAACAGTTTCAAAATTTCAAGTTGTTTCAATAAATGGCGGTAACCTAATTGGAAAGATAAACTTTCGTAGTCAGCATTTGCCAGTTTTTAAGCATATAGAGTTAGATGAAAAATCGGGGGTAAAAATTGAGGGTAAGTTTGATTTTATTAAAAAGATTAATGATACATCTGCATTAATATACATTACCCTAATCCAAAAAGGGAATAAATATGATATTCCAAAAATCAACCTTTTGGTTAATACACGTTCTTTATATGATATTATAAATATTTCTAATATTTATAGAAAACCAATTAAATAAACCCTCATTTATTTTAAGTAAGGCTTTCAGATAATTTATAGATATAATTTCTACCCTCTTTCTCCGCCCCAATTAATTTGTATTTTAAAAGAAAAGATAATCGAACAGACAACGTATTTTCAAATTTTACTTTATTTAATTCAGGTTCATTTTTAAGAATAACTTCTAAAATTTCTTCCTTAGAGCCTGAGCCACGTTGGGTAAGGGCAAATGATATTTTCTGGTCAATTTTATCATAAGAATTGTAAGTTGTATTTCTTTGAAGGGGATTCAAATTAATACGACTGGATAGTGGTTCACTATTTCCTGCATTAGAGGTTTTTAGTACAATGGTATTATAGGGCTCATATTGGGCACCTAATGCATCTAAGGCAAGTTCAACCTTTTTTAAATCTTCCGTAAGAAAACGATGTTTTTCTATTAAAAATGTGATTACTTGTTTTTCGGATACACTTTCTTCCATGCACAAATTTATAATTAATTTTATAAATGTTACTAATTAGAGCCATTTATAAAATTAATTATGTTTTAACTTAAACCTAAGTAACATTTGATTTAAATTTAAATAACCTATTCTGTTTTTTCCAATGTGGATTCACCAGTTAATACGGAAAAGGCCCAACTATTGATTAGTTTTATCGCCTGAATTATTTCCTGTTGTCCTTCATCTGTGTTTAAATCAATTTCGCAAAATTTAGTGGAATGACATTTAGTATATAAAACCAAAAAGTTAATTGCTGCAACTGTTATGGAAGAAACGGCTCTAAAATTTATTTTTGGATTCTTAAAATCTTCATCAATTAACTTAAAAATTTCACTTCCAACTTTTTCCCTGTCTTCCATTAATTGTGTCATTAATGGATTCTTTTCTGAAATGCTCCAGAGTGATATTTCCTGTAATACCTCATCGTTAAATAGAGTTTTAAATTGCCGTTCAAGAAAAAAGTTAACCAATTGTTCATCGTTAATTTTGGGGGTGCTACCATCAACAACTGCATCTTTAACTTTTTTTACAGTATTAGTCCAGTAATCATGTGCAAAAAGGTAGGTTTCAATTAAGGTATCAAGGTCACCAAATTGCCGGTAAATAACATTTTTGTCAACCCCGGCTTGTTTGGCGATCTTATTGAGTTTTAAAGATTTATATCCTTCATTTTTCAACAGATAATCAACTGCGTTTAATAACTTTTCTTTTTGCAAATTTTTCTTTTCCATTACTGTAATTTTTAGGTTTAGGAATATTTTAAATGTATTTTATTATTGTGCTCCCTTTAAAAACAGTTAAAAATTTATTCGCAAAAAGCCAGTCTTTTATTTATTGCTTTGCTCGCTGAATCTCTTCTGAACTACTGTTTTCATGATAGGTATTGATGTTTTTATTTTTAAAGCTATACGTTAAGTTTAAGACAAACTGTCTTCCCGGATATCGATTGTCAATTGTGTTAATTAATTGATTAGTTGAATAGGTGCCCTGAAAGTGGCCGGAAGTATTAAATATATCATCTAATTCTGCACGGATGTAAAGTTTATCCTTCAACAAGGACTTTTTGATATCCATATTCACATATTTAATTGAATTGTTGATATAGATACCCTGGAAATTTTTGTTTCTGTAAAAGATACTGTTATCTAATGTCCAGGTTTTACCCAAATTCCACGATTGATTTACCGAGGCCCAAAATTCAAGTGGATTTACCGGGTCGAATAGCTCACCATTTATATAACCCTTCTTATACGCCGTTCCTAACTGGCCGGACGCGCTTAAATACCAGGATTTGGTTAGATTTTTCTGAAATGATACAGTCATCCCAAGATACCTGGCATATTCTAAATTTACAGGTTTGTTTATAGCCAAAGCAGATGTATCTGAAGCGTAAAGCCCGCTTACAATTTGCTTCGACTGATCAGAATAATAAAGCTTAATACTAAACAAATCTTTAAAAGCATACATCAATTCCATATTGGTACTAATGGCAGGCAACAAATAAGGGTTTCCCTCATTAACGTTATAAGGATCAACATAAAACATGAATGGATTATACTGTTGATATTGAGGCCGGGTAATTTTGGAATTAATGGTAAAGCTTAAATGATTATCCGGGTTAATTTTATATAGCAGGGAACCGCTTGGATAAAATCGCACATAGTTCGTATCCAAAATAGTCTGACTTACAGGCAAGGTAGGGCCAGTTTCAATGCCTTTTGACTTTGTATCTTCTAAACGGCCGCCATATTGGATGGATAATTTCTTTGACAAAGTATTGGAAAACAAAAGATAGGCTGCATAAATATTTTCATGAAAATTAAACCCATTTGTCCTCGACTCATCTATTGCCGTTATTCCATTTTGAGTAATCTCGTAATCATCAGAGTTGTTTACATCGGCCCAGGATGCTTTTACCCCGGTTTCAATTTTGGTATTTAGGAATGATTTGGGAATGACATAGTCCGCTTTAATTGAATTTATATTAGACTTATTAAAATAATTTTGGGTGACGATAGAATCTGGTCTTACCGGTTGCTGGAAGCTGGTTGTATAATTTGCTGGAAATGAATATTTAAGTAAAGAATGGTTAGCTAAAATTCTTAAATTTTTGCCAGTTGAATCAATTTTAAATACATATTCTAACCCAATATCAGTTGTAGGGGAATTTTCATTTTTAAAACTATTTGTAAATGTCTGGCTTGCCAAAACATTGTTTGAATATAATGTCGAATTAAATATTGAGTTTGTTTTAGTGTTTGATGAATTACCTGTATAGAGCGCCTCAATTGACTGCTTTCTTTTTTTATCTAAATAGAGCAAAGCACTAAAGTTATATGTAAAGGGGTTATAGGAATATACCCTGTTATTAATTTCATTTAAATTGGTGTTACCCGTGCTTGTATTATTAAAAGCATTTGTAGATGTAGTTTTATTATATCCCTTTCCGTTTAAATAGTTTAAATTCGCTGTAAGGGTCAGTCTGTTTAGTGAAATAGCTGTTATTAGGCCTAAATTCTGTTCGAGATATCGGTATTGATCATAATTATAGGAAACCACAGTATTCCAAGTATTCTTTTCCATTTGACGTGTATGAATATTAATCACTCCACCGGTGATGTCTGCATCATATTTTGCATTGGGTTGTGAGGTGAGGTCAATTTTATCCAAAGACCCGGCAGGTAATGTTTGCAAGTAAGATAATAACGCCTGGTTAGTTAACTTTACTGGTTTATCGTTCATATATATGACAACGGATTTGCCGTCCAGCTGAATTGCGCCGGAACTCTGGTCATAAGTTACCCCTGGTAAACGTTTTAAAATTGTCAGGGTGTTCAGTCCCCTAAAATACTTGTTATTGGGTATGGAGACTTCTGTATTTCCGGGGGTATAGTTAATGGTTGGTGCGGTGGCCACTACCTCAACCTCCTTTAGTTCATTGGTTTTATCAAAAAGAGTAACATTTAGTGTGATGATTTTTTCATCGCCCACTTTTACGTTTATTAATGACGTTTCTTTCCCAATATAGGAGAACCTAACAGTATAATCACCTTTATCCTTGACGTTAAGCTTATAAAACCCCGTAGAATCAGCCTGGGCTCCTATCTTAACAGTTTCATCATCTTTCTTTTGAATAAATACAGTCGCAAATGGGATAGGCTTTTGATCGGCTGATAGAATACGACCTTGAATTTGATAGGCAGTTTGCTCATCTCTTTGAATTAAAATATGCCCATCGACTTGTTTATAATTTAAAACCGTGTTTTGTAAAAGAAGACTTAAGGTTTCATCAATTGCCCTAAAGTTCGCTGGAAGGCTTAAATGGTTTAAAAACTTCACGTCTTCTTTTCGATAATAAAATATAAAGCCGCTTTGTTTTTCTATTTGAACAAATGCGGATTCTAAATTCTCGTTATTCAATTTCACGCTCACTTTTTGTGTCGCCATGTCCTGCCCCTTAACGGATACAGCTAAAAGAACCTGTAAGGAAGATAGTATTAGTACAAATACAAATAAGGAAACACGCATTATTTGCCGAATTATATTTAGGTGCTTAGTAGTTATTTTAATAGGGACAAAAAATGTCTCCGCATTCCGCCTTTTTGCAGAAATTTTCATAATTTTAGATGTTTTAATGATTCTCGAAATGATTTAAAACCCGGTCTTCCGGTAAGCCTGCAAACTTGGTCGAATCAGTTTGCAGGCATTTTTCCTTCATCTGCCGCGCAGATCTGATGATTTATATTTTTCCCCCTTGTATATTATTAGTTATAATTAATTTGATTTATTTATTCACAGCCCTGTCCGTCAATTACAAAGGAACCATCGGGCCGTTTTATATAGGTTGCATTATTAAATTGGCAAATAATGTTTAGGACTTTTTCAGGTTTTTCCCCCGTAAGCGTTGCACCGCTAAATCTGCATCCCTTTAATTTGGGGTTTGCAAAAAGAATTTTTAGATGAAACCTTTGTTCGAGTTCGTTAGTTGCTTCCTCAAATGTTATATTATTAAATTGCATGTCGATTTGCTGCCATGCAATAAATTTTGCTGGATCAACGGTCTGTTGATATACCTTATGATCAATAATATTGTAACTTAACTGTTGATTTGGAGTAAGAATACCTAAAGTTTGGTTGCCATTAGAAACGCGAACTTTGCCCCTGGTTACAGTAATGGTTATTTTATGTAATTTCTTATCTTCCTTAATATTAAAAGCAGTTCCCAATACGGTTGTGATAACATCACCGGTATGAATAATAAATGGCCGTGATGGATCATGTTTGATATCAAAATACGCTTCGCCTGTTAAGAACACTTCTCTTGCAGTAGAATTGAATACTTTGGGATATATCAAATGAGCATTTTTATTGAGCCATATTTTACTGCTGTCGGAAAGTTTAATTTCCCGTTTTTCATTGATTTTTTCTTCAACAGAGACATTTGAGGATAATGTTCTATGAGCCTTATTTCTTGGTATTTGATGGTAGAAAAGAAAGGCAATTAAGATAATCGCTGCTGCTACAGCTGCCGCAACCCTCGGGAAATAAATTATTGATCCCTTCAGTTTTTTAAGAGGAAGTTCCTTACCTATATCAATAAGATCATCAGCAAATTCCTTTGGTGTCAATTCGTATGGTGAATTGTCATAATTTTTGGAATACCAGCTTTCAAGAATTGCCTTTTCTTCTTCAGAAGCATTTCCTTCCAAAAATCTTTGAATAATCTGCTGGATCTCATTATTTTTCATAATACCTAAAGTATTTGATGCTCTTTGTATTGTAGTCGATTAAAACCCACTTTGGGCGTAGATAAATTTTATTTTTTTTAGAAGGTAAAAATTGGATGTGATTGTTTTCTTTCGATAAGGCATTTTTTGCTCTTTAGACTAAATCGTTCCCTATCAAAAGTGGCTCTTTATAATCAAAATACATTGGATTATGGTCTCATTGAAAGCTATAAAAACAATCTCATCAAAATGGAAACTCGCATTTAAAAAGATAATTTTGGTTATATTTAAAAATGAATATCAACAATTTGGGGCCGTTCGATGCTGATGTTTGGGGTACGGTGTCCGATTGGATGATGGTTATTGTGACTTCGCTGACTGCTTTTTTTTTAATCAAAACCTTCCGGTCGCAAAAAAAGGTGCAACTCCTGCAGCATCTATAACGGATATTGAAAATGAACGTTACCGAATAGAATATTTGCCGAAGTCTGAAATCACCACGATAGATATAAAAAATATCACTATAGGCACCGCTATAAGGTCAACTGTTCATTTTAAAATAATCCTGCTGAAAAATGAAGCGAAGGAAGTACAAGTAACTGGCAAACAGGGCATAGGAATAATTGAAGAAGTTACCATTGGGGAAAATGGTATTGGCCAGCATCTGCCTATTCCTATCGTCCATCCGGCAAATGAATACGATCTGTATTTCACCGTTATGCCTAATACAACTTTGTTTGTCCATGAAAGCTGTTATTTTTTCTTTTCGCTTACTTTTAAGGACTCGATAGGCAATAAGTATGAACAATTGTATTCAACAACTTTCAAGGAGACTTTTTTAAACTATTCAGCAGGTAACGCGAAGAGAATAATTATCGAACTAAAAAGTTAAAGTAATGCGAGACTGTCTCTTCTAAAGAGCAAAAAATGTCCCATTATAAGAAAATAATCACATTGTAATAGTTCAGCGAATTATAACGGCTGTTTAACTATCATACTTAAATTGATTGAAGTAATTGGTATAGGAATTTATCATCTATACCATCAAATTTTCGATAAACAAGCTTATTAAAATGATTAATTGCGGAATGATTAAAATTAAGCTATTGGAAATAAGTAAAAAAATATTGGGGACTAATAGTTTTTAAATTACAGAAACAGAATTATGATCATAGAAGTTAATCTGGCTCTTAAGATTTTTAAAGAATTATTAATCTGCTTTTTAACCGTTTTTTCAGATAAATTAAGCTTTGTCCCAATTTCCTTATGAGTTAGAAATGACTTTCGGCTTAGTTCAAAAATCTCTTTCATTTTGGGGGGCAATCGGGAAATTTCTTTTTCAATCGACGTAATCAATTGTTTTTCTCTGATTAGGGAGTCAGTTTCATATGAAAAATCATCAAAAAATCTTTCAATTGATTTAATATACAATGACTGGGCATTCTGTTTACCAATCCAATCAAAAACCTGAAAACGAACTGCAGCGTATAGGTAACTTTTGAGAGATACAATTTTTATATTATTAGCTCTGCTTTCCCAAAGTTTTGCAAATACGTTATGGATTATATCCTTAGCTTCCTCTCTTTTTCTTATCTTGTTAAATACATGGAGATATAATAGCGAATGATAACGATTATATATTTCAGTGAATGCATATTGGTCATTGTCATTAACAAACGACAACAATTCAGAATCATCAAGAGATTTATAATTTCGCATCCGTGTATTTCCTGTAAAAATAACTTTTAAAATTAACAGATATAAAAGAAAATATCATTCCGCAATCGTTCATATTAACGAGATAAGTGGATGTATTTGTATGTTCGAATTGTCGTTTACTTTATATTGGGCGGTTTTTGCTTAGCAAAAAACCCCGACCCAAGACGGATCGGAGAATGCTATTCAAAACGAGTATTATAACTTTATTAAAATAGTAGCTGGCTGTAATTCTGTGCCAAATGGAAAGGATAATTAGCAACCAGCATTTCGGTTCTTAGCTTTTTCTTTCGGTTCTTAGCGTTTACTGCAAGGGGCTGCACGATGGCGCATTCTTCCCAATGGTGTTGTTTAACATATTTCGTTAATATGTTGGATGAATAAGCTGACAATAAAAACCTCCCTTTTATTTTGGCCAGTAAAGACAGCAAGTTCTCAAAATCCTGCTTTGAGTAACCATCGTAATGCCCCATATTTGAATTGAAATAAGGCGGGTCGCAATAGAAAAAGCCATTTTCGTTATCCCGGCTATTAATAATATAAAGCGCGTCCGAACATTCCAGCTGGCAGTTCTGCAAACGCTTTACAAGTCTTTTGGTGAAGTGGTCAATTTTATTTTGCAGCTTTTGATTGTTGCATTTCAAGCGCCGAAAACCCCTTTTTTGTCACCGTCATCAAATGGAACGCCATTAACCAGTAACGAATAGGCAAATTGGTGTTTTCCATCACCGTTCCCGCCCGCAGCCCCTGGCGGCTGTGGCACTTCTTACATTCAAACTTAAGGTCGCCCTTACGAAAGTAATGTTCTTCATGTCCACACTTCTTACATTTTACACCCCTCGACAACCGCTTTTCCTTTATTGCCGTCATGCAGATCTGTAATCAGATGATTTAAGAAAGTTAAGTCACTTTGTAACTGACTTGGGGGAAACTTTACCTCGTGCTGCTGCGTCTGACCAAAGCATGTGGTTATACCAATAATGACGGTCGCCAATAAAGTAATTAATGATTTCGTTTAAGGAAAAGACGCACAAAAAAATCAGTTGTGACAATAAGGAGTATTAAAATAAAAAACTTTTTTTTATTTGTAGTTGCATTTAATGACATTTCTTGTAGATGAAGCAACCTTGACGTGGATAAGAGAAACAGCTTCGGATGTTAGAAATTTTTTAATGAACGTAACGAGAAATTTATTTGGTTTTTAACAATTCGTTCTTTTCCTTTTCCGCTTGTAAAAGGCGTTCAAGTAAAGCTATTTTTTCATTATATAACTTTTTGTTTTCTTCAACTACTTCTATCCATTTTTCTATTGGATTGAAATTGAAAGTATGTGCGTAAAATGCCCCGTTATTAGCACTGTTATCATTAAAAGTGTTAAAATAATTAATTACTGCATCTTCGCTAAATTTTTTTATGCCATCTGATGTAACTCCCAAAACTTTGGCTACTTTTTCCAATACATCATCCTCAATGGTTTCGCTTTGTTCCATACGTGAAACGGTCTGCTGGCTAACGCCCATTTCAGAAGCGAGCGTTTCCTGCTTGATGCCGCATAATTCGCGGATACGGCTGATCTTTCTTCCTATGTGAGTGTTTGATGGTTTAGTTGATGTTTCCATAGTTTCAAATATACGGAGTTTTCAGGTGAGTAAAAATAACAGGTTTGCGGGTAAAATACCCACGGTATGGGTTCGGTACGCAAAACGCTGATAGGAAATTTGCTAACCGGTTAATATAAACCGGTTAAAGCCTATTTTATGTTTTTTGGTAAATACGCTCCCTGCGAAAACTATCCGAAGAAACTGCGCCACTTCGAATTTATCAATCCGCTTATGGTGATTACTGATTTTTTTTCTGTAGACCTGATGAGTGGCCATTACAAAAAGCTGAAAAAATGGCGACGTTACATTTTGAAGGACAAGGTTTACAAAGATAAACGGCATGGGCCGGGAAGTCTGCTGTTTACCTATGATATGAATGTACGGCTTTTAGAAGCAACTTATTTACTTTATTACAATGAACGTATCGCTAAAAATCGAAAAGTGATCGTTTCAATTACAGAGTTAGAGGCGGAAAGAAAGTTATGGGATGATTTTCCAGAGAATCTTACCTACAAGGAATTATACCATCCTTACCAAGCGGTCAAAAAAGTATTCAGGAAAATATCATTGCAGCAATACCGGGATTATTTGCATGAGTGGCTATATGCAGCACTTTATGTCAAAGGCGGTAATGAAGAACTGGAAGCAGACGAAATAAAATTGGTTTATAAAAACATGCTTAAACTGTATTCAGCAGCATGGCTGATCTATCAAAGAGAAAATAAAGGATCAGTAAAGAATATTTAGGTTGACACACCCAGGCAGTTCCGGCAGACGGCTTCATTGCATCACGCGTTATCACGCTACATTCATTGCGCCGCCAGCCTCACTGCCCGTACAACAAAACTGAAGCTATGCAACAGATTTGCTTTTGGCCCACGTAGAGGATTGTAAAAGGCAGGGTCGGTAAACATGCGGCTCATGGGTTTGGTACTTAACCGCCTTTAAATTTTTTTGACGAGTTTTTTATTACTTAAAATAATCATGGTTTATGAACAAGGTATTATACGTAGGAAGGAAAGCCAAAGGGCTGAGCGAAAAGCAAATCGCGGAGATATTGCAGATAGAAGAGCAGGAATATATCGAACTGGAACATTCGCTAACGGATGTTACCGCCCAGCAGGCTTTAAAGCTGGCTGGACTATTTGACATCTACGCGGAAATATTCATTTATACAGACGGCCACGATGTCCGTTTGCTCAAATATGCGGCGGGTGAGATTTCAAAGTATATACAGAACGGCTCGTATCAAGGCTTCCCTCCGCAGTACTTCGTTGAGATAGTAGCTTTAGGAAACATGGCACTGCACCTGGCGGCCGACCTTAACCATGCAGTATATAAACAATACGAGCTTGAACAGGACAACCAGGCTCTGCGAAAGCTGAATGCCGCGTTAAAAGAAACAGCGCAACCGTAATATTGATACCTGAAGGCTTTAAAGCTGCGGCAGGCAGCTCATTACATCACGCGTTCTAACGCTACATTCATTACCTGTCAGTCTCGCTACGGATGCAGGAGTCAAACTTCCTAAAACACCTGCCTGAAAAAGAAATCAATCCACTGCCGCACCGCAGCCACAAAATTAGCACCGCCATAAAACCGTCAAGGCTATACAAGCAGCCCGTTCTTTATTTTTTCCGGCAGGCCTGGCCCTGACAGTTTTATCGCTTGCTGCTGCCGGTTGTTTAAATGATGCAATGGGTTGGAATGTACAGGTGGTAAAAAAGCCCCATTTTATTTTAATACCAACATTCGATAGTTGTCAATTATTTATCCGCCAAAAGGCCAGTATTGCGCAAAAAACGCAGGAGGATGGCAGGGCAGAACCTAACTGAAAAAAGAAATATCACTTCGGAAACGGCAGTCCGGATACTGAAGAAAGAAGGGGTCGAAATAGATGAAAAAAAAGCAATGGAAGTTTTGGATATGTTGTATTTTTTAGCTAAATTGATTGTAGATCAGGACTTTAAGACATGAAAATAGCGGACTTATATATCAGGGTAAGCACTGATGAGCAGGCAGATAAAGGTTACTCCCAACGCAACCAGGAAGAGGTATTGATAAAATACTGTGAGATCAACAAGGTACAGGTGCGAAAGGTCATATTTGAAGACCATTCAGCAAAAACTTTTATCCGTCCCGAGTGGAGAAAGCTGTTAGGCTTTTTGCGCCAGCAGAAGAATAAGACCGACCTCGTGCTGTTCACTAAGTGGGACCGTTTCAGCAGGAACGGGCCTGATGCTTACCAGATGATTGCCACACTAAAAAAGTTGGGGGTGGAACCGCAGGCTATTGAACAACCGCTCGACATGGAAGTGCCTGAAAACAAAATGATGCTGGCGATCTATTTAACTGCGCCGGAAATTGAAAACGACCGTCGTGCATTAAACGTATTTTACGGGATGCGCCGTGCCCGGAAGGAAGGCCGCTGGATGGCTACTGCACCGGTAGGTTATAAAAACAGGACGTTGGAGGGCGGCAGGAAAACAATTGTCCCTAACCAACCGGTAGCGTCTATCCTGCAATGGGCATTCGAGGAATTGAGCCTCGGCCAAAATACCGTAGTGGAGATATGGCGTCAGGCAAAGGCAAAAGGATTGACTTGTAGTAAAAATAACTTCTGGCATGCTTTAAGAAACCCGGTATACATCGGTAAGATCGTTATACCAAAACTAAAGGATGAAGAAAGTTATACGGTGGACGGACTGCATGATGCACTGATCCGGCCAAGTGTCTTTTATAAGGTTCAGGATGTGCTGGTAGGACGCAAAAGAAAACTGAAGACAAAGGTTGTAACGCAGGATATGCTCGCTTTAAAAGGTTTTGTTACCTGCCCTAAATGCGGCAAGGTGTTAACAGGCAGTGCATCAAAAGGCAGGACAGCTCATTATCATTATTACCATTGTAACGCTACTTGCGGATACCGGACACGTGCAGAAGAAGCTAACAGTATATTTGAAGATCATTTAAAAGAGTATACATTAAATCCAGACGCCGCAACGCTGTTTAAACAAGTTATAATGGATGTTTACAAGAACGAGCACCTGGTAACAAGCAGTAGCAGGAAGCAGTATATTGACCGCATTACGGCATTAAATAACAAGGTTACCAAAGCACGTGAGCTACTTCTAAACGACGACATTGAAGCCGCAGACTTCCGTGCGGTAAAAATGGAAGCAGAACGCGAGATAACGGTATTGGAAAGTAAGATAAGCGATTTGCGCAGCAATAATATGAGTGTAGGAACGATAGAAAAAACACTTGATTCGGCGCTGATAAACCTCACAGCTATTGATAAAATTTATTGTGAATCAGATCATTACGGAAAAAGGAAACTGATTGGTTCGATTTACCCTGAAAAGTTCACTTTTGAGGAACTGAAAGTTCGAACCGCTAAACAGGGTGAGGTGTTCAAGTTTATATATTTGATAAACAACAAGTTAAGTACAAATAAAAATGGGACAAACAGTAATTTTACATGTTTGTCCCAAGAGGTGATCCCGCTGGGATTCGAACCCAGGACCCCAACATTAAAAGTGTTATGCTCTACCGGCTGAGCTACGGAATCATTCAACGTTTTCCGTTAAAGTGGTGCAAATATAGAAGTTTCGTTTATTGACTGCAAGCCTTAAATTAATTATTTTTAATAGCCAAAGTAACCGCTTTACTATCAGGTTACTGATTTTTAAATTGGGCTATTTTTCCCTGATCGCCAGCTAATAAAACCAAGCTGCCATACCTGGCTTTCCGGCAAACATTGAAGCTGCTGGTATCAATTTGCTTCCAGTTTTTGCCGCCATCGGTCGTAATGTTGCTGCCGGGCGTACCGGTGGAGATAAAAGTTGTATTATAAAGATAAGCAACACAGGACTGGAAACCGGCAGGCATTTGTTGGGCAGGTTGAAAAGTTGTGGTTTTACTTTTGGCTTCATGATAACAGGCAACCGAATCAATATGGTTGTTTTGCTGATAATTACCCCCTACAATAACCGTATAACCGCCGCCTGAAGCTATCGAAAAAGCACCTTTACTGGCTTGTCCTTGCACCAAAGGCAAAATATTTACAGACCAATCTCTCAAATCTTTGCCCAGTAATAACCGGGGTATAAAACCACCCGTCACGATTTCTGCGTTTCTCCGGTTTTTAACTAACTGCAAACAAGTTCCGCTTGCTGCAAATGCTGCTTCATTTGGCAAAGCATCGGGCGCGTTTGCTAAAACCCTCCATGTTTTGCCTTGATTTTCAGTTTCTATTAATAAAAATTTGCCTTTGATCGGATCACCCATCACCAAACCACGCTGCGGATTATAAAAGTCCATCGCATCCAAAAAATACGCCGGGTCATCGTTGCGGTAACACACTTTCCAAATATTGCCTCCGTCTTCCGTTTTCAAAATCAAAGCCGGCGTACCTGAACTCATGATAAACGCTTCCTTTTCGGAAAAAGCTTCCACATCCCTGAAATCACTTTTTTCAAAACCCTTTACCTGCTGCCAGTTCCGGGTTTTTCCGCCGTTTATGGTGATGGCAATGTGCCCTCTGCTCCCGCTTGCCCATGCCACCTGGTTATCTACAACGGATAATCCTCTGATGCTGGTTGCCGTATCCTGTTGCAGCAATTGTATTTTTTGTGCCTGGCTATCAGCGGAAAAACATAAAAAGAAGAGTAAGATAAAATGGTAATTTTTCATGTAGTTGAAGCTAATTATAAGATTTGAGCCGATGACACAGCCAAATATAATTACGAAGATCAAATTATATATTTATTAAACTGGTTTCGGTGAAAGCATTATATTTGCAGCCTGCCACAAAAAATACAATGCTGTTTTTACTGCCTATATTTTGTGGCGAAATGCCCATGTGGCGAAATTGGTAAACGTTGCGGTCTCAGAAGCCGTTGAGAATTGTCTCTTGAGAGTTCGAGTCTCTCCGTGGGCACCAATAATGATGATAAATACCTGTAAGTAACCTACTTACAGGTATTCTGATTTTTACACATACGGAATAACATATGTTCTTATTGTATTTCTCAAATGGAAAACAACCCGAAAAAGAAAGCAAAAACTCCAAAAGAATCTCACTTTGCTGATAGACCTATCGTTATAATACTAACGATCATGATAGCATTCTTAGGTGGAATTCCGGGGATAATAGCAATTATAGATTATTTTAATCAAAAGCCAGATATAAAATTTCAAATTGGGGTAGTGCAAACAGCCGACCATCGCGATAGTATAGTTAGAAAAAATAATTCTTTCTTTTTTTTAACATGCGCCATTATCAATATAGGTAAAAAACCTTTATTTCCATCTGATTTTACAGTAACTATAAAAGCAGATGGTGAAGAAACCGATCTGCTGTCTTTTACGATGCCTGATAACTTTCGGACGTTAACATCAGATTACAAGACGATAGTAAACTATCAAAACACAAAAGAAAGCCCACTTGTAAGTTTAAAAAAGCTTTCTCCCGATGAGACTTTTTATGGAAATTTCTATTCGGAAACAACTACTGCATTACGCGAAAGTTTTACAAATGCTAAAGAACGTTTAATCAAAGTAAGGTGTACCGATGTATTTGGTAAAATTTATGAAAGTGATTTTAGACCAGTTCCTAAAGGAATCTTAACTGGAAGCTTTGATATTCCTAAAACGGGCATACAAGTTCGTCCTAATCCATTCCAGAAGTTAAATTAAAAGCGGGTTTTGTGATTGCTTTTTTAATAATTTTTATCTAAGTTTCAAGTAATAATACTTCTTTTATCTGCTGTTTTTCCTTCTATCAAACTTGTCAGAATCCACAAGCCATCTGTCTTATTTTAAATAGAATAACTTTAACCTTTTCTTAACAATTTCGTTTAACAACAAACCTAAATTTGTGACAGATGAGTTTGTTGAAACAGCAATTGGACACCAGCTTTAAAGCCAACTTTTTTTATTGGCTTAGCATCATTGCTGGCTGGCTGTTTTTGTTATTTTCTGTAGTTTACCTATCCTGATTTTTACCCGATAAAAACAGCATCATCTCAATTTTATTTCCTTCTTTCCTGTTTGATTTATTTTTTATCATAATATGCAGTTCTCAAACAAAAATCATTTGCATAATGTGAAAATGAACGAACCGCAGCACAATCCCGACGGAAGTATTAAGCTGATTGATCCTTTTGTGGAGTAATATTTCAGACAAAAAAATAGCAGGTAAAAACAGTATCAGCATTTATCAATTACAAGTGTTTGAAAGAAGTTTGGATTGCGCTGTCATGCCGAATTTATTTCGGCATTCCACCAGAACTGTTGATGAAAAAGTACCGGTAAAAGAAGCATCTTCAAATCCTGCCAAAACAAAAAATCCTGCTGAGTTAGAGCAGGATTAGGTAGTTTATTGTTTCACATAATACTTCATCGCTTCTGGTATGCGCGCCTGGATATTCGCAATCCGCGTAGCATCTGCCGGGTGCGTACTTAAAAACTCGGGTTGCTGCTGCCCGTTGCCTTGTGCGGCCATCCGCTGCCAAAAAGCTAAAGCATTGTGCGGATCATAACCAGCCATCGCCATAAAAGTTAATCCTAAACGGTCTGCTTCGGTTTCCTGTGCACGACTATAGTGTAAGATAAAAAGCTGGCCGCCAACGCCATACAATTGATTAATAGCAGATTGTGTGGCCGAGGAAGCACCACCTGCTAAAGCACCAACAGCTCCGCCAGCACCTTGTACCAGCATTTGCCGGGAAATGGCTTCGGCAGAATGTCTGGCAATGGCATGGCCGATTTCGTGTCCCATAACCGTAGCCAAACCGGCATCATCTTTGGTGATTGGCAAAATGCCGCTGTAAACCGCCACTTTTCCGCCGGGCATACACCAGGCATTTATTTCTTTGCTTTCAATCAGGTTAAACTCCCATTTAAAATCATACTGGTTGGCATAACCGTTTGATTTCAGGTAACGCTCAATCGCCAATGCCAGTTTATTACCAATGCGTTTGATGCGCTGGGCATCGGGAGAATTGGTGATCACTTTGGTTTTGGGATCTGATAAAAGCTGACTATAACTTTGGGCAGCCGATTGATTGACCTCGGCATCACTCACGGCGATAAACTGTTTCCGGCCGGTAATAGGCACACTGGAACAAGAATTAAACAGAATTACTAAACTGAGGATTGCAACAGTATATATTTTTTTCATAGATATTTAAACTACTTTTTTCTTAAAAAGGTTCACTTTAGATTCTTTTCCTTTCATTAAGCGCTCAATATTTTTTTGATGCGTAACTAGGATCAACACACAGATGCACATGCCATATACGATGATTGACCGTATGGAAACATGAAAGACAAAGATGGTACTGAGCGGAAATGTAAACCCTGCAGCAATCGAGCTGAGCGAAACATAACGCGTAATCAGCAAGACCAACAAAAAAACCAGGATGCAAAGCAAAGAAGCTTCAACATGCACGGCCAGGATCATTCCGGTTAAAGTTGCAATGCCTTTTCCGCCACGAAAACCGGCAAATACCGGGAACAAATGCCCCATCACAGCAGTAATTCCTAAGGCAAGCTGATAATTGACAAATTGGACGGAATAATGCGGCCCAGTAATGGACAAACCGATAAAAAAAGCCAGATTGGTAGCCGACCAGCCTTTCAAAATATCAATTAGCATTACGGGGATGCCTGCTTTTTTACCCAAAACCCGGAACGTATTGGTGGCACCTGCATTGCCGCTGCCGTATTCGCGTACATCAATTCCATAAAAATATTTGCCGATCCAAACCGCAGAAGGAATAGAACCAAGCAGATAAGCCAAAATGAGCGCGCAAACCGAGTAAATAGATATCATCTCAATGCAATGATACTGAAATTGCTTTGGAGGCTGTTTTTATTTGCAGAAAAAACATCAAGAAACTGCTTTCAAACTAAGATCCAGGCTTTTGACCGAATGCGTAAGGGTACCGGAAGAAATATAATCTACCCCGGTGGCAGCGTATCCTGCAATGTTTTCTTGTGTAATGCCGCCGGAAGCTTCGGTAATATACCTTTTGTCAATCAATTTTACCGCTTCTTTCAACTGGGCTACGGAGAAATTATCCAGCATAATTCGGTCTGCGCCGCCTTCTTCGATCACTTGCTGCAGCTCGTTCATGTTGCGCACTTCAATCTCGATCTGTAAATCTTTATGCTGATCTTTCAGGTATTGCCGTGCTGTTTTTATCGCCTGTTTGATGCCGCCTGCATAATCTACATGGTTGTCTTTGATCAAAATCATATCGTACAAACCAAAGCGATGATTTACGCCGCCGCCGATCCGTACAGCCCATTTTTCGAGATACCGCAACCCAGGCGTTGTTTTCCGGGTATCCAATAGTTTTACGCCGCTATCTTTTACCAGTTCTACAATTTGGTGTGTTTTTGTGGCGATGCCAGACATCCGCTGCATACAATTCAGCACTAACCGTTCGGCTTTGAGGATGCTTTGTGCCTTTCCTTCCAAATAAAAAACTATATCGCCGGGCTGGATCAGGGCACCATCCTGCAACAAAACCTCCAGTTTCAAATCAGGATCAACTTTCAAAAATACTTGCTGCGCCAACTCCACACCCGCCAGGATGCCTGCTTCTTTTACCAGCAGTTTTGCCTTGCCTTTTGCTTTGGCCGGGATTGTGGCCAGCGAAGTATGGTCGCCGTCGCCAACATCTTCTGCCAAAGCCAGATCAATAAAATTATTTATTAAGTTTAAGTCCAATTCTGTAGATTTTTAAAGGGTCAAAAGTAATTATTTAAGCTTACTCACAGCCCTTTTTCTGGTTCAATACGCAATTCTGTCAATTCATTGTTACCGCTTGTACTTTTGATGGAATAGGAAATCCGGTAACTGCCACCGTTTGTACGCAGTTGGGCCACAGCAAAAAGCAGACTTGGATTGGTGTCCATCCGGTGGATCACTTTTACAGAAACAGGTTTATTGGCCGTAAAAAAAGCATTAAGCAGCGTTTCCGCCTGCGCTTTGGAAACTACTTTTTCATCCTCCAAAATACTTAGTTCAACACTTGAGGAAAATTGTTTGACCAGTTCATGCGCCTGGCCTTGTTGCAGTAAAACAGCAATACTGTCGATGGGATCAGCAAAAAAAGAGGTGCTAAAAGAAGCAAGGAACAGCAAAATGACAACATTATTTTTCATGATTGATTGTTATTAAAAACTGTTTACGTATAAAATTACAACAATTCGCTATAAATTTATCGGCATTAAGATAATTCATTCCTATCGCGATCAAGTATATTTGTCCTGTGGAAAAAAACAAAAAAGTTGCCCTCTTGATTTTAGATGGCTGGGGTTACGGAACTACAGATCAATCCAACGCAATCCTTGCGGCCAATACACCTTTTTTTAATTATTTAAAGGGTACTTATCCAAATTCTACGCTGGAAGCTTCCGGTGAAGCCGTAGGTTTGCCGGCCGGGCAGATGGGCAATTCGGAAGTTGGCCACATGAACCTGGGTGCCGGAAGAGTGGTTTACCAGGAGCTGGGCCGGATCCATAAATCTATTGCCGACGGCGATTTTTTTAAAAATCCGATCCTAACTAAAGCTTTTGAATACGCGCAGCAAAACAACAAACAAGTGCATTTGATGGGCTTAGTTTCTGATGGCGGCGTTCACGCACATACCAATCATTTGCGGGCTTTATGCAATATGAGCCAGCAATACAACCTGCAAAAAGTTTTTATCCATGCTTTTATGGATGGCCGCGATACCGATCCGAACTCCGGGATTGAGTATCTGGAAAAGCTGCAGGAATACATCAAAAATACATCGGTAAAAGTAGCATCTGCCATCGGAAGGTATTATGCGATGGACCGTGATAACCGCTGGGAACGCGTCAAGTTAGCTTATGATTTGTTGGTAAAAGGCGTAGGGATGCCGGTAACTGATATGGCTGCAGCAATTAAAAATTCTTACGCGGAAGGTGTTACGGATGAATTTATCAAGCCGATTGTACAGGTTGATGGCCTGGGAGAACCAATCGCCGTCATCAAAGAAGATGATGTGGTGATCTGCTTTAATTTTCGGACAGACCGTGGCCGGGAAATTACGGCAGCTTTGACACAAAAATCTTTTCCAGAGCAAAATATGCACCCGTTGAAGCTTAAATACATCACCATGACTTCCTATGATGAAAATTTTAAGGACGTAGAAGTGGTTTTTACCAAAGACGATCTGATCAATACTTTGGGCGAAATCTTGCAATATGCCGGCAAAAATCAGGTTCGGATTGCGGAAACGGAAAAATATCCACACGTTACGTTTTTCTTCTCCGGAGGAAGAGAAAAAGAATTTGCCAACGAAAAACGCCTGCTTGTTCCGTCACCAAAAGTGGCTACGTATGATTTGCAGCCGGAGATGAGTGCCGCCGGAATCAAAGATTTGATCATCCCGGAACTGGAAAGCGGCTGGCCGGATTTTATCTGTCTTAACTTTGCCAACCCGGATATGGTTGGGCACACCGGCGTTTTTGATGCCGTGGTAAAAGCGGTAGAAACGGTTGATGCCTGCGTAAAAGAAGTGGTGGAAACAGGTTTACGAAACGGGTATTCATTTATCATTATTGCGGACCATGGCAATGCCGATTTTATGGTGAACCATGACGGCTCGCCCAATACCGCGCATACCACCAATCTGGTTCCATGTATTTTGGTTGACACCGATTACAAACAGGTGAAAGACGGCAAGCTGGGCGATATTGCGCCGACAGTCCTCCAAATGCTTGGGGTAGATATTCCTGCTGAAATGACCGGAAATGTATTGGTATAAAATTAATTTTATAACTTCCCGGTTTGCTGTACTGGCTTTAGCCTTTAGTTTAGGTTCCTGCAAACCAAACGTTCAGCAAAATAAAACTGATTATTTCAACCTGAACACTTACTTCAAACAGCAGGCAAAAAAGCTGACAGAGTCCAATTTTAAGGTGCTAAAAACAGTATCCCGGAACGGGGAAGCAGAAACAAAAAAAGTTAAAATTGCCAATTGGCCTCAGGAATTATCTGTTTTTTCGGAATCTGATATCAACAAGCCTTCCTGGAAAAACAGTTACAAAACTACAGTTTCCGGAGATCTGACTATTTATACTGCGCTGGAACCAAACCTAAAAACCAAAGAAATCATCATTAAAAGGGAAAATAAAAAAATTATTTATCTGATGATTTATAATGCGGTGAACAATAAACTGTTTCAAACAAAGGAAAAACTGACTTATTATCCCGATTCTTTATACCTGATCCGCATAAAACAACACGTGCGCTTTCTGGGTACAAATGATTATCTGATAGAAGGAAAGATGAAGTAAAAATCCGGTTTCTATTTCCGGCGGCCCATGTGGTCTAACTGTTCTTTGGATAATTCCAACAGGGAAGATACATCACGGCGGGAAGGATCTACATCCAGCACCTTCTGAAAATCAGCTACGGAAGCACGAAAAGCATTTGCAGCCCGGCCTTTGTCATAAAAACCGGTATTTTTTATTAGCTTGAAAGTACCATAATCCTTGTAGGCAATCCCCCTGTTTTGATAATACCGGATTTGTGCCTGATCTAACGAAGCTGCTTTGGTAAAGTCTAAAATCGAACCCAGAAAATATTTTTCCTTATCAGAAGCAACAACGGAATTATCTGTTGCTAAATGCCCTTTTGCACGAGCGCGGTAATAATAAGCTGAAGCATCTGTCGGTTTTACCGAAATCAATTTGGTATAAGCAGCAATGGATTTCTTGTAGCTGTCGCAGTGATAATAAGAATATCCAAGCATCCACAAAGCATTGGCATTGGTAGAATCAGTGATGCAAGCTTTTTCTAAACTGGTAACTGCATTTTTAAAATCCCCATCCACCAAAGCTTTCTGGCCCAACCTGATGTAGGAATTTTGTGCCAGAATACTTTCAAACGAAGAAAAAATCAGAAACCCAAAAATAAAACTATATTTCATCTAAATTGAGCGGATACAAGATTCAATAATAATCAAAACCATGTTTTATAATAATTATTGTATTCGAAATTAATAAATTATCCACAAGCAAATTTTTAGGTGATAAAAACAGCATCAATTAAAGCGGTACAAAAAAGTTGCGCTTCCCCATTGGTGCGCCCGGACCATTGTTTTTACTTCTTTGGTTTTGAAAATGGCTGCCAGATTAAAAGCCCATCGCCCTGCTGTTAAATTTCCGCCTATTTCCTGGCTAAATACAAAAGGGACAACTTTGCTTGTTATTTCCTCAGCATCAACTTTTTGTTCAAATAATCCACCTTGTACTGTAGCGTCGTAAACGGCATAATTGAGGGCAGGTTTCAGGTAGAAGAAAAACTCTTTGTGCGATGCTTCTTTTATCGACCTATTTTTGGCAACCAGCCCGGATATGCTGACGGAATAATAAAGCGGATTAAATTCGCCGAAACGAAGCATCAACCCTGCTCCCGCCCCGGTAAAAGTAGTACCCAAATTGGCGTAAGTATTTCCGGCCAGGTCAAACCAACCGGTGCGAAATAACAAGCGCTCATAGTTTCCGGCCAGGTTAATCCCGATATTGTTCCTGATCTGGTATTGCCAGCCCATCGGCCTGTAAAAACCTAATAATTGATGGACCAGCTCCTGCGCCTGCCTGCCCAAAGCTGCCGGCCCGGTAACGCCCAGTTGCACACCCAATTTCAGCGCACTTTCATTTTTAAACAGGTATTGCAACGAACTTCCCACATATAAATACCCGGCAAAAGGACGGTCCACAAATTGGACAGCAGGAATAAAAGCAGACCGCGGATTGTACATTTTTTGCCCTGCTCCAAAACCTAAAGTTTTTCCAAAAAGATGATGACTGGAAGTATCTGTTTCGAGTGCATGCCGGAAATATAAAAACAGTCCGTTGGTATAATACCGGTCTGAACCTTGTGCCAAATAGGCATCGTTGTCTGTTTGAAAACCGATTTCGTTTTGATAATTTTTTTGTTGCGCTTGAGCAAAAAAGGTTGATAAAAGAAGTATGGAAATTGAAAGTATAAATTTGGAATTCATCAGTTGTAAAAAGTCCTAAACTAAAAAAAGCCGGGGATAATTTCTCCGGCTTTTATCATTATGACTAATAAGTGTTTTTAAAAATAACTGAAACGCTTTATTATAAGAAATTATAAGAAAACTCCTTTCTAATTCAACATCGCTTTCACTTCTTCTTTCACCGTTAAGTCCAAAGCGTTTTCTACTTTTTGCGGTGTAAGGGCCAAGTCGATCACTTCCTTCATCTCGGCAACATAATGAAACTTCATGTCTTTGATGTAAGATTCCTTGATTTCCAAAATATCCTTTTGATTGGATTTAGATAGGATAATCTCTTTGATGTTTGCCCTTTTTGCAGCTAATATTTTCTCCTTGATCCCGCCAACCGGCAATACTTTTCCGCGAAGTGTGATTTCGCCTGTCATAGCCAGATGCTCTTTTACTTTGCGTTGGGTGAATGCTGATATTAAAGCAGTTAACATCGTTATCCCTGCCGACGGGCCATCTTTTGGCGTGGCACCAGCCGGCACATGCACATGCACGTCCCATTGATCAAACAACCGGACATCGATGTTAAAATAAGCTGAGTGCGCGCGCAAATAAGCTAGCGCAATCGTAACGGATTCTTTCATTACATCGCCTAAACTTCCTGTCAGGGTGAGGCGTCCTTTGCCCGGGCTTAAACTGGCTTCGATAAATAAAATATCACCGCCAACCTGTGTCCAGGCCAAACCAGTAACTACACCGGCAACATTGTTATTTTCGTAACTGTCTTTATCGTAGATTGGTGCACCCAAAATTTTCTCCACGTCTTCTTTATTGATTGCAGATGAATACGCCTCTTCCATCGCAATACTTTTGGCAATGCCTCGGACCAAAGAGCCGATTTTCTTTTCCAGGTTGCGCACACCGGATTCATGCGTATAATCTTCCACCACTTTTTCCATCACCTGATTTTTAATGATAACGTCTTTGGGTTTCAAACCGTGTGCTTCGCGCTGTTTCGGAAGCAAATGCTGACGGGCAATTTCCACTTTTTCTTCAATGGTATATCCGTTCACTTCTATGATTTCCATCCGGTCCAATAATGCTGGCTGAATGGTGTTTAAAGAGTTTGCTGTCGCGATAAACATCACGTTAGACAGATCGTAATCCATCTCTACATAATGATCATAAAAGTTGCTGTTTTGCTCCGGGTCAAGCACTTCCAGCAAAGCCGAAGAAGGGTCTCCGCGGAAATCATTTCCGACTTTATCGATCTCATCCAAAATAAAAACCGGATTGGAAGCACCAGCTTTTTTTATCGATTGAATAATCCGGCCCGGCATTGCACCGATATAAGTTTTGCGGTGGCCTCGGATTTCGGCTTCATCCCGGATCCCACCCAAAGCCATCCGTACATATTTTCGGCCCAAAGCACGTGCAATTGATTTGCCTAAAGAAGTTTTCCCCACTCCCGGTGGGCCAACCAAACACAGGATTGGTGCTTTCATATTGTGCTTCAACTTCAGCACGGCCAAATATTCAATGATCCGTTGTTTCACTTTATCCAGGCCAAAGTGGTCTTTGTCTAATATTTTTTGTGCTCTTTTTAAATCAAAATTATCTTTGGTGAAATCATTCCAGGGCAGTTCCGTCAGCAGTTCCAGATAATTGATTTGAACTGAATAATCCGCAGCCGCAGGGTTGATGCGCGCCAGTTTATCCAGCTCTTTGTTGAAATGGTCAGCTACTTCTTTTGACCACTTTTTTTTGCTGCCTTTGGTGCGAAGGTCATTCACTTCCATATCCGGCGAATTGCCGCCGAGTTCTTCCTGGATCGTCTTGATCTGCTGGTGTAAAAAATAATCCCGCTGTTGTTTATCCAAATCTACACGCACTTTTGATTGGATCTGATTTTTCAGTTCCAGCATTTGCAGGTCAACCGTCAAATGTTCCAGCACCATTTGTGCGCGTTCGTGCAAGTTGGCCACTTCCAGGATATGCTGCTTTACCGTCATCGGCGCATTCATATTAGAGGAAATAAAGTTGACCAAAAAAGAAGTGCTTTCGATATTTTTGATGGCAATACCAGCCTCGGTAGGAATGTTCGGAGAAAGCTGTATAATGTTCATCGCCATATCTTTAACAGACGAAACCATCGCTTTAAACTCCTTATTTTCTGTAGCTTTTATCTCTCTAAAAGGTTCTGTACTGGCTTTGATGTACGGCTCCGTTTGCACTTGTTCTTTCAGGATAAAGCGTTTTTTGCCCTGGATAATCACAGTCGTGTTGCCATCAGGCATTTGCAAAACTTTAATAATCAATGCCATCGTACCTACGTGGTTCAACTGGTCATAATTCGGGTCTTCTATACTGGTATCTTTTTGGGCAACTACACCGATTATTTTATTTCCTTTATTGGCGTCCTTGATCAGTTTGATGGATTTATCGCGGCCAACGGTAATCGGGATCACCACGCCCGGAAACAAAACCGTATTGCGAAGCGGTAATATTGGCAGCACTTCCGGTGTTTGTTCGTTGTTCATTTCTTCTTCGTCCTCTGATGACATCAAAGGGAAAAATTCTGATTCTTCATTTATAATTGGCAAAGCATTGTTAAAATCAAAAGGGTCAAAACTCATTTAAAACTTCATTTAAACGCCATTGTGGCAGTATTTCTAAATTTTTGAACAAAAGTTGTTCGTACCTATTAAGGTTCAAGAGCTATGCCAAGCTATTTTTTCATTCCCGGCACCGTTTATTTTGGTTGAAAAGAAAACAGTTTTAGCCAGACACTGACAAGTTTTTATGCTGATTTTTAAATAAAACCAGATAAGCTTCTATACAAAAAAACATACCGTAAAAGAAGCATTGGCAGTTTTTTGACTGCATTTTAAAGGATTCATTTATCTTTGCCAAAGACATGAACACAAACTTTGTAATAGCGATTGACGGATATTCTTCCTGCGGAAAAAGCACACTGGCCAAAGCATTAGCAAAGCAACTGAACTTTATTTATGTTGACAGCGGTTCGATGTACCGCGCTGTAACCTTGTATTTTCTTCGGAACAGTATTGATCCCCACGATTTTGAACAGGTAAAAGAAGCATTGAAAAACATCCACCTCAATTTTAATTCCGGTGATTATGAGACGCATATTATCCTGAATGACGAAGAAGTTTCTGACGAGATCAGGCAGATGCCGGTTTCTAAAAACGTGAGTGCCGTTTCTGCGATCAAGCAGGTGCGGTATGAAATGGTGAAGCAGCAGCAGCGCATGGGCCGGTCTAAAAACATTGTGATGGATGGCCGCGATATCGGTACGGCTGTTTTTAAAAACGCACAATTAAAATTGTTTATGACGGCCGATCCGAAAATCCGGGCAGAAAGACGTTACAAAGAGCTGAAAGAAAAAGGACAGGAAATAACGCTGCATGAAGTTTTTGATAATATTGCAGATCGCGATTACCAGGACACCACACGCACAGAAAGCCCGCTGGTGCGCGCCCACGATGCCGTGATTTTGGACAACACTAATTTATCGCCGCAACAACAGCTCAATTTTGCTTTGGAGAAAGTGAAGGCACTAAGAAAACAGGGGTAAAAACAGTATTGAATTATGCTGGTTCTGCATATTGGGTAGCCAATACACCAAAACGGTTTAAAAAATCCACGCCTTCATCAGCAGGAAAGCCTTTGTAAGCCGCATAAGATTTTAAGTAAAATACGACTGCTATCCCTGCCGAAAATATCAATCGCGCGCAAGCCAGACAAGGCGAAAGCGTAACGTACAAGGTTGCACCTTCTAAGTTTGCGCCGTTTTTCACAGCATATAATATGGCATTTTGTTCGGCATGGAGTGCCAGCGAACAACTTCCCCTGGCATCGCGCGCGCAACCCTGCTCCGGCCATTCTTCGTCGCAATTATGCGTTCCGGCCGACGGCCCGTTGTATCCGATAGAAATAATGCGTGTATCTTTCGTAAGCACTGCACCTACCTGGGCTTTTACGCAATGAGAACGAAAAGCCAGATCAGATGCCAAGTGCATAAAAATAGTGTCGAAGCTCTTTTTAGGCATATTAAATTAGTGCCCGCCGCCAGCAGAAACCTGGTTCATATCGATACCTTGTGTTTTTAATGCACCTGCAACTTTCACCGCAAAAAAAGTAATATAAGCAAAACAGATCACCGGAACGATATAAGAAACATGGATTCCGGCTGTATCTGCCAGAATGCCCTGCACCGGCGGAATGATCGATCCGCCTAAAATCATCATGATCAAAAAAGCAGAACCCTGACTCGTATATTTTCCCAATCCGACAACGGAAAGCGAAAATATGCTTGGCCACATGATGGAGCAGCACAAACCGCCGCTTAAAAATGCAAATATTGCTACTTGCCCGGTGGTTAATAAACCGGTAATCATCGCTGCCATGCCTAATATCCCAAAAATCATCAAAATCCGTGTTGGTTTTTCCTGGCCTAAAAAGAAGGCAACAACCAAAATCAGTACGCAGATGGAATACCAGTACAAATTGCTGACATCGGTTCCGGAGAAATGGTTGAATAACAAGATCACTCCAAAAGCAATAAAGGGAACAATTATGGTTAAAATATTTTTTGTTGATTTAGAAAGATTAAACGCACTGATACCACCCGTCCAGCGGCCGATCATCAAACTCCCCCAATATAGAGAAATAAAAGGCTTGATGGCAGAATCAGCATAACCGCCAAAAGACGGCAGTTTTAACAATGCACCCATATTACTTTGGATCGTTACCTCAACCCCAACATAGCAAAAGATAGCCAACATGCCCAGCACCAATTGCGGATACTGCATGGCTCCCCAGCTATCCGGGACTTTTTTGGGCGTTACCAATACATAAACAATAGCTGCCAAAACAATGGCCAAAGCGGTATAAATAAAATAAGCATTCCTTAAACCAGTCATTTTTTCGAGCGGGTTGGCAACCAGGATCAGCAGGAAACCTAAGGTAATAAACAGCAAAGGCTTATTAGAACTTGTACTGGCCGCCACATTTTCGGTACTGTTGATCTGCGGCAGTTTAGAGAATTTATAAAAAGCGGCAACGGCCAAAAACAAAGCCGCCAGGATAAAATATAAATTGTTGACAGAAGTGATACTGACCGAACTTTGATCACTGCTGCTTGAAGAACCAAAAAGCACTACACTTACCACAATTGGCCCTAATAATCCACCAAAATTATTAACACCACCGGCAAAATTAAGCCGGTGAGAACCGCTTTCGGGTGGGCCTAAAGCAACTACAAATGGGTTTGCTGCCGTTTGCTGCAAAGAAAACCCAACCGCAACAACAAAAAAAGCACTCAATATAAAAGCAAAATGTCCGTTGTTGATTGCCGGAACCATCGCCAGCGCACCAACAGTTGAAATCAGCAAGCCATAAATGATGCCGTTTTTGTATCCTATCTTATTCAGCAGGTCAACCTTTGTCAACTGTGAAACAAAATATAAAACAATGGAGCCGATGAAGTAACCTCCGTAAAAAGTAAAATCGATCAGTTGGGACTCAAATTGCGTGAGGTGGAAATGTGTTTTACAAAAAGGAATAAAAACGCCATTGGACGCAGCCAGAAACCCCCAAAAAAAGAAAACGGTAATTAAGGAATACAATGCAGAAGCATAACTTTTTGTTGTGGATTGAGTCATTGGTAAATTGAATTTGGTTTAGCGGAAATATAACAATGCGAACATAAAAGTATTTTTAGAAATACAGTGGCACTATTTATACATAATGCTGTTTCAATTTACATTTATTACAGGTTGAAACAATAAAGTTGCATATTCGCATTTATTCTACCTAAAAAATTGAGCCGAATTAATGATTGAAGCTATCATTTCCGGTATTGGGATAGGGATCGTATTGACCTTTATTACCGGGCCTGTTTTTTTTGCGTTGATTAAAACCAGTATCGAAAAAGGGTTTCATGCCGGTGTTGCCCTGGCACTCGGAGTAGTTACAAGCGATGTAGTTTTTGTGGGCACAATCATTTTTGGCTCGCAGCTTTTTGATATCCCGCCGGCAGTAAAAGAATGGTTGGGCATCGCTGGCAGCATTATCCTTTTTAGTATCGGCATTTATTACCTGCTCAAAAAAGCTGATGTCAGTTACAACACGCACACGCCGGCAAGTGTTAACCGTGCCGGCTACTTTTTTAAAGGGTTTTTAATGTGCATTTTTAACCCTACCCTTTTATTTCACTGGATCACGGTAATTGGTACGGCCAGCACGGTATATCATTTGGGCGTGCCTCACCGGCAACTTAAAATTGCCATTATGTTTTTAACTATTTTAATTGTACAGTTTGGGGCGGATACAACCAAAGCTTTTTATGCCAATAAACTGCGCGACCGCATTTCTGTAAAATTAGTCCACCGGCTTAATTATATAGCAGGAATAGCGTTGATTATTGCTGCTTTTATTATCTTGGACCGGCTGGTCACACACTTTGTGTTTCCGGCAATCAGGTAGAAGTTATCATTGTAGGTTTCTGTTATCAGTTGTGGGTTTTGAGGTTACCTAATCCTTCATGCTTCTTTTATGCCATAAAAACAGCAAGCTTTCTTTCTGTACGTTTTATATCTTTTAGAGCCTGTTTAAATTTCATTATAACTATTTTGGCTAAAGCCAACACTTGAACTTGTACAACCCACGGCCTAAAGGCCATGGCAATTTTGGCCGCCTTATTTTATAACATTTTTTGTATTTGTAGATACCAAATTAGTCTGGCCAAGTGCAGCATGAAATCATTGATTGAGCTGCAACTGTAATTGCCACGGCACGGCCTTCAGGCCGTGGACAAAGTACAACAAACAAGAAACTTTAGCCAAAAAAACGCTGAGGTTTTTATGGCATAAAAGAAGCATGAAGGATCAGGCTGGATAAAATCAAACAGGCTTTTAAACACGGACACTAATTTTATAGGGCTAAAAGAAGCATTATTGTTTTTTCTGTTACATAGTTTTAAGCAGATAAAACGGTCATCAAACCGATCACCTGAAACAAACTAAATTTAATCAGCAACCAAAAAACCGGCAACCCGCAACTGGAGACCGAAAACAGAATTACATATAAGCCCGTTGGTTTTTCCCTTCCATCCAGTTCAGGAAAGCTTTGTTTACCACCTTGTTTCCGCCGGGCGTTGGATAATTTCCGGAGAAATACCAATCGCCCAAATGGTCCGGGCAGGCGATATGCAGATTATCCAACGTTTGATAAATTACTTTTACTTTTGCTTTTATATTATTTGGGGTGATAATTTCTGCAATCCGGTCAGAAACCTGTTCATAAGTAAAAGGTGCATAAATGGCTTTCACATAATTTTCCACCTGCTCTTTCGGCAAATCCACGCTGGCTTTGCATTGCTGATAAACCTCTTTGATCACGTTTTCCATGCCCTGGCCTTTTAACAGGCTGATAGCTGCTTCAAAAGCAACAAACTCACTCATGCGCGACATATCAATCCCATAACAATCGGGGTAACGGATTTGCGGTGCCGAAGAAACCACAACCACTTTTTTTGGCCCTAAGCGGTCAATTATTTTTAGGATACTTTGCTTTAACGTGGTGCCGCGGACGATGGAATCATCTAAAACGACCAAAGTATCTTTGCCATTTTTGATCAAACCGTAAGTGGTATCGTACACGTGAGCCACCATTTCCGAGCGGTCTGCATCCTGTGTGATAAACGTGCGCAGCTTGACATCTTTTATCGCCAGTTTTTCTACCCGCGGATAAATGTTCAGCACACGGCTCAGCTCTTCGTCGGTAATTTTATCGGCCCGGTTCAGCAATTGCTCCCGCTGGTAGCATTTGATATATTTATGCACACCTTCTACCATCCCGTAAAAAGCAACTTCGGCCGTATTCGGGATATAGGAAAAAACCGTGTTTTCCAGATCATGGTTCACCGTTTCTAAAATCTGCTGACAAAGCAGCCTTCCCAATTGCTTGCGTTCCCGATAGATTGATGCATCACTTCCTCTCGAAAAATAAATCCTTTCAAAAGAACATGATTTTTTTTCTGTCGGTTCCCGAAACTGTTCTTCCGAAATCTGCCCGTCTTTTTTAACAATCAAAGCATAGCCGGGCTTTATTTCTTTGATGGATTCAATTGGTACATTAAACGCGGTTTGAATAGCCGGGCGTTCGGAAGCTGCAACAAGCACCTCATCATTCTGAAAATAAAAAGCAGGACGGATACCGGCAGGGTCACGCATGATAAAAGCATCGCCATGACCAAAAATACCGGCAATCGTATAACCGCCATCCCACGATTTGGCTGATTTTTTCAGGATTTTTGCTACATCCAAATCACTGGCAATCAGTTTAGTAATCTCTACATTGTCATCCAAACCTTCTCTTTTGTATTGATCAAACAAACCCTGCACTTCCGAATCCAGGAAATGCCCGATCTTTTCTAAAACCGTAACCGTATCTAATTTTTCTTTCGGATGCTGGCCCAGTTCAAACAATTGCTGCAGCAGTTCATCCGTGTTGGTCATGTTGAAATTCCCGGCGATCACCAGGTTCCTGGTCATCCAGTTATTTTGCCGCAAAAACGGATGGCAGTTTTCGATGCTGTTTTTACCATGTGTTCCGTAGCGCAAATGGCCAAGCAAAACCTCACCGGTAAAACTGACGTGTTCTTTTAACCATTCGGCGTCTGAGAACTGTTCGGGATATTCTTTCTGGATGTCGGCAAACTTTTTTTGGATGTATTCAAAAATATCGGCAACCGCATTTTTGGCCATTGAACGATGTCGGCTGATATACCGGTGGCCGGGGGCAACATCCAGTTTAATGGTTGCCACACCGGCACCATCCTGGCCGCGGTTGTTCTGTTTTTCCATCAGCAGATACAGCTTGTTTAAGCCATAAAGTGAGGTTCCGTATTTTTGCTGATAAAAAGAAAGGGGTTTTAACAAGCGGATGAAGGCAACTCCGCACTCGTGTTTAATCTGATCGCTCATGATTGCTATTGAGCCGCAAAAGTAGGACTTATATTATAAATCTTAGGCTAAAATAGTTTTGTGGAAAATTTGAGGCACAATCGTTACTTAAAAATGATGATTAAAAACAGTATGATTTAATGAAGAAAACCGGCCAGCAAACCCGGAAAAATACCTAATAAAAGAACTATCGCACTCAGTAAACCAATGAGTATCAGCAGTGGGGCTTGCTTGTTTCCTGTTGGCTTCTCCATTATTTTTTCGGGCGATTTAAGAAAAAGGTACAGCGGGATTCTGAAGTAATAAAACAGTGAAACAACAGTCGTAATTGCGCCGGTAACGAGCAAAGCAAGTAGCCAGACAGTGTGGCTTTCCCGATAAACTTCGATCACTGCAGAAAAAACAAGCACTTTGCCATTAAAGCCAGCCGAAACAGGCAAACCGGTCAGCGAGATCAGCAAAATCACAAAGCAAACGCCGGCGAACGGATAGATTTTTCCTAATCCGCGTAAATCCTGAACGGTAAGCATACTGTTTTTACCGGCATAAAAACTGCAAAGCATCAGCGCGCCAATATTGGCCAAAGCATAAACAGCCATGTAAAAAACCAAGGCGGAAACGCCTTGCTGCGAAAAAGTAACCAGTGCCATCAACCCAAAACCAGTATGGCCGATAGCAGAATAAGCCAGCATCCTTTTCAGATTATTTTGAAGGATGGCTGCAAAATTCCCGGCAATCATGGTGATAATGGCAATGATGGAAAAGAACAAGCGGAAATCAAAAGCATTCCATTTTCCGAAGAAAACAAATGGCGTTAAAAAATTAGCCAGTAAAGCGAAGCCGGCAATTTTGGTTAGGGCAGAAAGAAAAGCAACAACCGGCGTGGAAGCACCTTCGTAAACATCGGGTACCCAAAAGTGCATCGGCACAAAAGAAAGTTTGAAGCCGATGCCGGACAGCACCAGTAAAACAGCCAGGGAAACCGGAATGGAATTGATACTGATCAACTGATCTACAAAATGACCGTGGAAAATATCCAACGTTCCGGTAAAGGCATATAATAAAGACAAGCCGTAAAGCATCATGGCCGAAGCAGCGAAGCCAAAAAGTACGTATTTTAAGCCAGCTTCGGCAACTGTCCGATTTTCAGAACGATAAGAAACCAAGAGATACGAACCGATGGAAACCATTTCCACAGCTAAATAAACCATCAGTAAATTGACCGACATGGCCATCAAATGCAAACCGAAAACAACGGCAATGACGATGGCGTACAGATCGCTTAAACCTTTCTGATGTGCTTTTAACTGTTGATCCAAGGGAATATAAACGACAATCAGGAAAGTAAGCACGACAAAAATCAGCTTGAACAACACAGAAACATGGTGTAAAAGAAGCATGTTGCCAAACAGAAATTTCGGGCCGGAAACGATGAGGTACAACTGCTGCAAATCGCGCTGAAAAACAAAAATCAAACCTAATAAACAAAGCAAACGGCAAATCCAGTCGGCATCGTTTTTAAAAATTAAACCAGTGATGATCAGCAGTAAAAAAAGAATGCAAAGTGCTATTTCCGGCGCAAAATACAACAGGCTTTGCAGGATGTTATTGAGCTGTTCAGTGATGGAAAGCGGCAGTTCATTCATAATTTTATCTGAATAAATGAACTAAAGCCAGGACAGAATCATTGATTTTATCAAACACCAGCGAAGGAAGCACACCTAAAACCAGGGCAAATAAGGAAAGCGGGATTAAGGCGGATTTTTCGCGGAAGTTGACATCTGTTAAAGCTGTCCGCCAGGTTTCTCCGCCCGATAACCTTGTATCGCCAAAAAACATACGCTGCAAAGTCCACAAAAAATAAGCTGCACTGAGCAAAATCCCAACGGAACCGCAAACGGCCATCCAGCTTGGCAGCAACCCGTTTACAGAGGCAGAAGTAAAGGCACCGATCAGCGAAAAAGCCTCGGCAATAAAAGCGGAAAAGCCAGGCAAACCGAGGGAAGCAAAAAAGGCAATCATGATAAAAACCGTAAAAGCAGGCATCAGCGAAGCTAAACCGCGGAAATTGTAGATGTAACGATCGTGCACTCGACTGTAAATCACCCCAACTAAAAAGAACAGCATAGCCGATAAAAAACCGTGACTCAGCATTTGCATAATGGCGCCGCTAATGCCTTCGGTAGTTTGTGAAGCAACTCCAAGCAAAACAAAACCCATGTGCGAAATGGAAGAATACGCAATGAGTCGTTTCAAATCTGTTTGTGCCAAAGCATTCATTGCTCCATACAAAATCGAAATTACACCAAGCAACCCGAGCCAAAAAGCACCGGCCGTGGCCACTTCCGGAAAAACACTGAAGCAAATCCGCAAGATGCCGTAACCGCCAATTTTTAATAAAACGCCAGCCAGGATAATGGAAACTGCTGTCGGTGCTTCCACGTGCGCATCTGGCAGCCAGGTATGTAAAGGGACAACGGGAACCTTGATGGCAAAAGCAATAAACAGCACCACAAAAGCCAGTGAACGCGCCGGGAACCCAAACAAAGTTTGATGCGACGCCAACGAAAAAACAGAACCCTGCGCGTAGTTGACAGGATCCATCATGTGGATAATGTTGAACGTATGGTTTCCCGTTGCAGGGTCGGTGACGGAAAAATACAGGCCGATCATCACGAGCAGCATAAAAACAGAGCCAAACAAAGTATAAAGGAAAAATTTGATGGCCGCGTATTCACGCCGGACACCGCCCCAAATCCCGATCAGGAAATAAAGCGGCAACAGCATCAGTTCGTAAAAAATGTAGAACAGAAAGAAATCCAATGCACAAAAAACACCGATCACGGCTGTGTCTAGTAATAAAAACAAAGCAAAAAAACCTTTTAAATTAGTTTTGATTTCCCAGGAAGCTAATGCTGCAACGGCCATCACCACAGAAGACATGAATAATAAACCAATGGAAAGGCCGTCCACACCGACAAAATAATCAATTTGCATTTTGCCAAGCGAACCGAGATTCAGGCTGATCCAGCTTGCTTTTTCGGCAAACTGATATTGGTTTATATGATTTATGCCGCTAAAAGAAGCACCGGTTTGAAAATGAAAATATATCCAGCCGCTCAAAACTACTTGTACCAATGTAGCGGCCAGTGCCATATATTTAAAACTATTGCGTAAAGAAACAGGCAGTAAAAGAAGCACTGTTCCAAATAGTAAAGGCGTGAAAATGAGCAGGGTAAGTATATGGTTCATCAACCTAAATCAATATCTTAAAAATGTAAATGCCCAGGATAAAAAGCAGCATGGTCAGCAAATACTGCTGCACTTTACCGGTTTGAAAACTGCGCGCAAAGCTACCAACATCCCGCACACGGAAGGCAATAAAATCAATCAGCCCGTCCACCAGGTTTCGGTCTGTCCAATCCACTACGGCCGCTAATGCTTGCGTAGTTTTAGCCAGCAGATTTACTAATCCGTCCAGCACTTTTTGGTCGAAATTGTAAAGCATCCTACTAGTCCAAAGAATGCTTTTCATCAAATAATTTTGGTAAAAATAATCAATGTACCATTGATTGTAAGACAGTTGGAACAGGAAACCACGTTCGGGAAACCAGCTAATACTTTGTTTTGCGTAACGCAAATAAGCACTATAAATAACCGGAATGGTAAATAAATTGACCGCAGCCGGAATCACCGTATGGTACAGGTTTTCCCGTTCAAAATAACCAGTCGTTAAAAAACCTTTGAAAAGCCAGCTTTGTTCGTACAAAAACGGATTGAGCGAGAAAACCGGGAACAAACAAAACACCGATAAAAACAGCATCGGCCAGGTAAAAAGTTTGTTTTCTGTGGAAGCAGGAAAACTAAAAGCTGGGATCATTTCCTTCAATCCGGATTCCCCCCAAAAAACTTTGAACACAAACCGGGCAATGTAAAAAGCGGTTAACCAACTGGTAACCAATATAAAAACAGGGATGAGTTTATAGAAGACAGATTTGCCTTCTGCCCATTCAAAAGCCTGGATCAAAATTCCGTCCTTGGATAAATAACCGGAAGTAAGCGGCAAACCGATCAGTGCCAAAGCAGCAATAATACAAGTGATAAAAGTTACCGGTAAAACTTTGCGCAATCCGCCCATGTATAAAATATTCTGCGGATCAAAATCTATCTGTAGTTTTGATTTGAGATGCTGCATCTCGTGGATGATCACTCCTGCCGATAAAAATAAAAGGCACTTAAAAAAAGCATGTGTTGCCAAATGAAACAAGGCTGATGAATACTCACCGATCCCTATTGCGGCAACCATAAAACCCAATTGGGAAATCGTGGAAAAAGCTAGGATTTTCTTTAAATCGTTTTGGGTGAGGGCAATGGTGGCGGCCATGAAAGCGGTGAAAGTGCCAGTAATGGTGATGAACAATTTCACGTCATCATTAAAAACCGGATAAACCCGGGCCAGCAAAAAAACACCGGCGGCTACCATTGTTGCTGCATGGATTAAGGCGGAAACGGAAGTTGGCCCCTCCATCGCATCCGGCAGCCAGGTGTGCAGTGGAAATTGTGCGGATTTGGCTGCTGCGCCGAGAAAAAAACACAGGCCAGCGATGGTCAGCCAGGTTCCGGATAAACCCTTATTTGAAGTAAAATTATTGGGATGGTTAAAAAGCGAAATCAGATCAAACGTATGAAAATAACTGAACAGGATCATGATGCCGATCAGGAAACCTACATCCCCTATCCGGTTCATGATAAAAGCTTTTTTATTGGCCTGGACTGCTTTTTCCCGTGTGAACCAAAAACCGATCAGCAAGTAAGAAGCTAAACTGACCAGTTCCCAAAAAGCATACATTAAAAGCAGGTTGTCCACCACCACTAAAGCCATCATCGCGAAGCAAAAAAAACTGAGGTAGCGGAAATAACGCTTATATAAGTGATCGCCGTGCATATAAGCTATGGAGTAAATATGCACCGCGAGGGCAACGCCGGAAATAATTGGCAGCATCAACACAGATAAATTATTGAGCAGCAACCCGGCGTAAACTTTAATTGTGCCGATTTGAAACCAAAGTATTTGCTGATGTAGGGGTTCGTGGTTCCAGGTTTTAGCAAAAAGAAAACCGGAACAGATCAAACTGAAAAAAATACAAATCACAGAAACCGTACCGGCAGCTTTGTTCAATACTGTTTTTGGCAACAAAAAATTGGTGACAAAAGCAGCAAAGGGCAGCAACACCGCCGTTAAAGCCAGTTGGATTTCTGTAGAATGATGTTGTAAAATATTGATCTGCTTCAAATTAACTTAATTCTTCAACTCATTGATTTTTGCTGGGTCAATGGTTTTAAACCGGCGGTAAACATTTAAAATAATGGCCAGCGCAACTGCACTTGCAGCAGCCGCCAAAACGATGGCAAACAAAGCGAAAATTTGTCCGCCGTTATGGTATTTGTCGTATTTTCCAAAGGCAACCAGGTTAATAATGGCAGCATTGATCATAAATTCGATCCCAATCAAAACCTGGATGGCGTTGCTTTTTGTCAGTACCATAAATATTCCGGTACAAAACAAACTGGCACCGATCAGCATAAAAGTTTGCAAGTTAATCATTGCCTTGCTCCTTCCTGGCCAGATGGGCTGCGCCGATCAAGGTCATCATCAGCAAAATGGAAATGACTTCAAAAGGCAATAAGTAATTGGTCATCAAGTTAATACCAATATTGGTGATTGTGTTGTCCTGCGGATGAAAAGTATTATTTTGCGCCTGTAAAACCCATGGCAAATGATCAGGACGGAGTTTGATAATTGCATTTACCAATACAATTAGAAATCCGGCGGCAACTAATAAAGCCGGCATCTTTGTGAATGTAAAACCTGGTTTTTTATTCTCCAGTTTTTCCAATGTTTCTTTGCTGGACAACATAAAGGTGAACAGCATCAGCACCAAAACGCCGCCCACATAAATTACCATTTGCGTGATGGCGACAAAATCTGCCAAAGCAAAAACATACAAGCCGGCAACCGAAAACAAGGTAACAAAGAACATAAAAACCGAACGCACCAAGTTTTGACTGGCCGCCACAAACCAGGCGGAAGCGACGGTTATTATTCCCAGAAAAATAAAAATGCCTTGCTCCATGCTTCTTTTACAACCCTTTTTTATTGATTGCTGCTTGTTTGGCAGCTAATTTTTCAGCTTGTTGTTTCTCCTGTGCCAATCGTTTTTCGTCGGCTTCTTCTGCACTCATTGTCGAAAACTGGTAATTTAACAAACTGATTTCCTCCACACTTTTATCGTATTGATTGGTCATCGTAATACACTCCGTCGGGCAAACTGTTGTACACAAACCGCAATACATGCACTTCGCCATATCAATATCAAACTTGGCAGCATACAAACGTTTTGTTGTACCGTCGGAAGTTTGTCCAATGGCTTCCGTGGATTTGATAGATTCTATATCGATGCAATTTACCGGACAAATTTTTGCGCACAAATCGCAGACAATACAATCATCCATTTCCACAAAAAGCTGATAACGGCCAACTTCCGGAACTGGTAAAGTTTGATGCGGATATTGGATGGTAACGTTTCCTTCCTGCTGTTTAAAATAATTATCAGACTGTATGCCTACAACTTCCCTGCGGTTTTTAGCAGCAAAAAGATGTTTCAGGGTGAGGTTTAAACCTTTTCCTGCAGTGGTGAAACCTTTAATGATATTGTTGAACATTTTAATTTTTCTAACTTTTAATTCCTGTCATCTCATTTTTGTCATTTCGACCAAAGGGAGAAATCTTCGTCAAAGTTGATACTTCTTTTAGCACTATAATTTTGATTTTGTTTCGATGAAGATCCTTCCGCTACGCTCAGGATGACAATCAAAGTCGAATCACAACCAAAACAAATTACATCAGCCATAACCGCCAAATCCCTGAAATCAGCATACACAAAAAAGCCAGCGGCGTTAAAACTTTCCAGCATAAATCCATCAACTGATCTACCCGAAAGCGCGGCAAAGTCCATCTAACCCACATTTGCAGGACAATCAACAGCAGCGTTTTTAAAAATATCCAACCAATCCCCCAAACGTTTCCGGTTGTCCATTCTGCCAGTTTTACGGCACCGATATTTGGCAGCGGCGTATTCCAGGCACCCAAAAACAGGATCACGCCCACCATAGACACCAAAAACATCATGGAATATTCTGCCAGGAAAACCAATGCGAAACGAAATCCGGTGTATTCGGTATGGAAACCGGCAACCAATTCTGATTCTGCTTCCGGAATATCAAACGGCGCACGATTGCTTTCGGCCAAAGAAGCAATAAAATAAATGACAAAAGCAACGATGAGATGCGGCGCACGAAAAATGTTCCAAGCTAAAAACCCGCCTACTTCTTTTACCGGTATAAAACCTAAAAACTTAATATTTTCTGCGGATAAAATGCCCTGTTGTTTCGATATTTCCTGCAAATCCAAAGTCTGTGCAATCATCACTACGGAAATCAGCGCAAAACCAGCCGGTATTTCGTAAGATACAATTTGCGCTACAGAACGCACGGCACCCAGCAAAGCATATTTATTATTGGAACCCCAGCCGGCCATCAGGATGCCAACTGTTTCTATTGAAAGTACCGCCAGAATATAAAAAATACCGACGTTGATATGTGCCGGAATCAAATCCGGTGCCCAGGGCAAAGCAGCAAAACCGAGATAAACAGCCACAAAAATGATAACCGGAGCCAAGGCAAACAGTGTTTTATCAGCAGCAAGCGGCGTGATCAATTCTTTTTGCAGCATTTTCAGCATATCAGCAAAAACCTGTAACGAGCCATATTTGCCGGTTTCCATTGGCCCTAAACGATCCTGGATAAAAGCAGAAACCTTGCGTTCGGCATAAACCCCAAGCATAGTAAACAGTGCCACAAAAGTGAACAGCACCAGGGCAACAAAAATGCTAAGCAGATAATAGTTCAAAACAATAAGCTAAAACGTCGCAAACTTACTTATTAAGACCGATTATCAACAGAAAGAATAGAATTAAGAGTCTGTTTAAACTGATACCAGATCCTTCGATATGCTCAGGATTAATGCCAATACTTCTTTTACCCTATAAAAGTTGGTGCCTGCCTTAATTTAAATAAACCAAAATTAAATGCTTGCCATTTTTTAGGTGATAAAAGAAGCATGGAAATCTTACCAAATAAATTTTAAACAGGCTCTAAGCTATCTGCCTAATCCCAAATTTGACGGAGGTTTAACTGAATCTGCTGACCGAAAAACAGCTTGGTACTTTTTTCAAATGAATCTGTGTAATCTGAAACGTAGAACTGGTGCGTTGCGGATCCATCATCGGTATGAAGCAAATTCATTCGTTCTAATTCTTTTTGAAGATGCAGGGCCACAATTTCAGTATTGTCAATAATATCAATTTTAGGTTGATAGTAAGCGGCAATTTCGTTGCGGATGAGCGGATAATGCGTACAACCCAAAATCAAACTGTCAATTCCCTGCAAAGCCGGATCAGAAAGATAAGTATGGATGAGCGTACTGCTGATCTGATCATTAAAAAAACCTTCCTCAATCATTGGCACCAACAAAGGCGTGGCCAAAGATTGCACCTGGGTTTTTGGTTTTTGCTGATGTATTTTTTCTGCGTAAATATTGGATTTGATGGTGGCACGGGTTGCAATTACGCCGATGTTTTGATATTGATCAGAAGCAGTCATGTACTCAACAACCGGATCGATTACGCTGTAGATTGGGATTTGATTTCCCAGAAAAAGCTTCAAATCATGGTAAGCCAGCGAAGAAGCCGTGTTGCAAGCGATCACTATGGCTTTACAGCCTTCATCAATTAAAAACTTGGCAATTTTCAACGAATAATATTTGATGGCTTCCGGGGATTTATCACCATAAGGCAAATGCGCCGTATCGCCAAAATAGACCAATGCTTCTTTTGGCATACATTTATTGATGGCGTTGGCAACGGTCAATCCGCCGATCCCGGAATCAAAAACACCTATGGGCTGATTTGCTGGCATGTGGCTAAAATAAAAAAAGCGATGTCCATTTTGCCTGAACATCGCTTTTTAGGTGATAAAAGAAGTATCTTATTTTAAACCTAATTTAGCTTTTACAGCCGCCATCAGGTTGTCTGCATCCGGAGAAACCAATAATTCTGTTTGAGAAGTATCAAAAACATAATTATAACCTTTTTCTTTTGCTACAGACTGGATAGCTGCACGCAGTTTTGTAAATAACGGATCTGAAAGAGACTTGGTTTTTTCATCCACTTTCTGGCGGGCAGTAGTGTTAAAATCTTGCAACCGCTTGTTTTGATCCTGCAATTCAGCTTCTTTAGCAGCGCGGGCAGCATCTGTCATAGTTGCCCTTTTAGCATCATAGGCTTGCGCATTGGTTGTTAATTCAGTTTGCAAGGCAGCTAACTGATCTGAATAAGTTTTAGAGTAATCCTGAATTTGTTTTTGAACAACTTTTGTTTCGGGCATCAGTTCAACAACCTGATTAGAATTGATGTGACCAATTTTAGATTGTGCTTCAGCTATGTTTCCTGCAAAAAATAAACATCCGCTAACTAAAGCGACTTTAAATAGTTTTTTCATTTTTTTTATTATGGGTGATTTTCGTGTGCTATTTTAAACAATTTATTTTATTTGGCAAATATGCCGGGTTTTAAACCCAAACGGGTAATAACGGCAGCACTTTTATCATAACGCGGATTTGCATAAAGCATTATCACTTCGCTGTTTTTATCAAAAATCATATCCAGGTTTTCGCTTTCAGCAACCGCTTGTACTGCTTTGGCAACACGGTCTTGTATGGGTTTGATCAAAGCTGTGCTACGTTGGGAAAGCTCGCCATCCGGTCCGAACTTCTGGCGCTGGAAATCTTTCGCTGCTTTTTCTTTTTCGATAATTTCATTTTCACGGCGTTTCTTCATATCTCCCGTCATCAACACCTGGTCGGCCTGATATGCTTTATACATGCGGTCAATATCCTGAAACCGTGCATCTGTTTCTTTTTGCCATTGATCGGAGATGGAAGCAATCTGCTTTTGCGAAGAAGCATATTCAGGAATATGCTTCAAAATATACTCAGAATCAACATAAGCAAAACGCTGGGCAAAAGCTCCCGTTGCTGCCAGCAATGGTAATATAATGGTTAAAAATAATCTCTTCATACTGCAAAATTACGTAAAATTATGTTTTTGAAATTCTTCCAAAAACAAATTCAGACATGCGTTTTATGGTTTAGTTTAAAAATTTACAGTTCATTGTTAATTAAATCCGCCGCTCAAACTCTGTGCGATAGAGAAGTGGAAATGGCCTTTATTAGCTGTTGGCAAACCAGGAATTGCATCAAAACCATAACCATAATCAAGACCCAGCAAACCAAAGATCGGCAGAAAGATACGTGCACCGACACCGGCAGAACGCCTGATATTGAAAGGGGCAAACTCATTGAAAGAATTCCAGGTATTCCCGCCTTCTGTAAAAGCAAGCAGAAAAACAGTGGCCGACTGGCTGGCAATAACCGGATGGCGTAATTCCAACTGGAATTTATCAAAGATCGGGCTACCTGAATTACTTGCAATATTTACGTTTGATCCGTTTGGCACAATATCAAAGTTTTCATAACCTCTTAAACCAATGATTTCCGAACCTTGCAAAAATTGGTAACTCTGCATCCCGTCGCCGCCTAATTTAAAACGCTCAAATGGCGATTGGCCAACAACTTTGTTATAAGAGCTTAAAAAACCAAACTGGGTTTGTGCTTTTAAAACCAGTTTTCCATAAATTTTCTGGAACCATTGTGCTTCAAACTTTGTTTTATAGTATTCTACAAAATGGTAACGTTCCTGCGGTGTTGCAATGGCATAGTTGACGTTATTGAACAAAGAATATGGAGGCGTAAACTGTGCGGTTAAACGGATATTAGAACCTGACGTAGGATAAATAGGCGCATCCAAGGAATATCTACTGAACGTTTCTGTTAATTTTATATTGATAGATTTACCCTCATTAAATAAATAACCTTGATAATTATTCAGGTTATAATGGTCAAAACTCAAGGTATGGCTTAAGTTAAAATAATCGTCCGGCCATTTTAACTGCTTGCCGATTGTTGCGGAAACACCGTTGATCGTAATTCCAGAATAATTTCGATCGCCTCTTTTAAGGGCGGGATAATAGCCGTTGAGACCGTTTGAACCGTTGGATTGCAATTGTGTATAAGCAGTTATACCAAAGTTAACAGGTTTTTTACCACCAAACCAGGGTTCGGAATAAGTGAAAGAGAAGTTCTGATAGTTTTTACCGTTGGCCTGTCCGCGCAAACTTAGTTTCTCGCCATCTCCTTTTGGGAGCGGTTTGTATGCACTTAAGTTGAAAAGGTTTCTCAGGGAGAAATTATTAAAAGTTAAACCTAAAGTTCCAACGATACTTCCACCACCAAAACCACCGGAAAGCTCGATCTGATCAGATGGTTTTTCAACTACGTTATATAAAATATCTACTGTTCCGTCATTGGGGTTGATGTTAGTTGGGCGCGGATCAATTTTTTGCTCATCAAAATTTCCTAATTGTGTAATTGCCTGCGTACTTCTGACTATGGCTTCTTTAGAAAATTTCTGACCCGGTTTGGTACGGATTTCCCGCAGGATCACCTTGTCGTTGGTTACCTCGTTTCCTTTTACAATTACTTTATTGATGGTGTATTGCGGGCCTTCATAAACACGCAGATCGACATCAATGGTATCATTATGGATCCGGGTTTGAACAGGATCGGTCTGATAAGTTAAATAACCATCGTTCAAATAAAGCGAAGAAATATCGTCTCCGTTCTGGGAACCGCTTAAACGTTTATTCAACTCTTCTTCACTAAAAACATCGCCTTTTTTAATTCTCAAAAGTGTGTTTAAAAGTTTAGTAGGATATTTTGCGTTACCTGTCCAGGCAAGGTTTCCAAAATAATATTTAGGCCCTTCATAAAGTTTAATTTTGATATTGACCGTAGTCGCATCATTTTTCCAAACAGAATCACTTAAAACTTCTGCATCACGGTAACCGTTGGCCTGCATCTTGGCAACCAAAGTTTGCTTGTCCTCGTCGTATTTATCCCGTAGGAATTTTTTAGAACCAAATATATTGTACCATTTTTTCGCTTTGGTTTTTTTCAGGTACTTTGCCAGTTTTGCATCCTTAAAAGCAGTATTGCCCGAGAACGCAATACTGTTCACTTTTACTTTTGTCTTTTTATCAATATTAACATCCAAAATCATGCTATTGGCTTCTCCGGCATCCTTCCGTTCTTTAATATCAACCGTTGTATTGAGGTAACCTTTTTCTGCAAAATGTTTCTTGATAATGGCTGTAGTGGTATTTAATAAGTTTTCATTTACAATTTTGCCGGTTTTATCTTTCAGCTTTTTCTGCACATCTTCAACCTCACCTTTGCGGATGCCTTTTAAATTTAGTTTTGAAAGCCGCGGACGTTCTTTTACATTGATGTCAAAGTTGATGGTATCGTTGCGCAAGGTGTATAATAATTTAACGTCATCAAACAATCCCTGCTGCCAGAGGTTTTTGATCACATTGGAAGTTGCATCACCAGGGACTGTAATTTTATCGCCTTTGTTTAATTGTGATATCTTGATCAGTACATCCTTATCCAGGTACTGGGCACCGGAAACAGCAACTGAACCTACAGTTAGTTCTTTTGGGTTAAGGTAACTCAAACTATCAGCCGGAAGAACCTGATTTGCGTTGGTTTGCCTGCCCGCCTGGGCAAGCACAGCAGAAGAGATCGTAGAGAAAAGCAGAGCTAAAAGGTACCTGTTCATTCTTAGAATTTGGAGGCTAAAGTAATTTAAAGAGTTGTTAAAAAGTGTTAAACATTAAAAATTAGTTCACCTGCTCGCTCGTCATTCCAAAGCGTCGTTCCCTTCGCTGATAATCCAAAACGGCTTCAAACAAATCTTCTTTGCGGTAATCGGGCCATAACTTGGCCGTAAAATAAAGCTCGGCATAAGCAATCTGCCAGAGTAAATAATTGCTAATCCGGTATTCCCCGCTTGTCCTGATCAGCAGTTCCGGGTCAGGCATATTTGAAGTGTGCAGATGCTGAACAAACAATTCCTCGTTGATATCGGCAGCTTTCAGTTCACCTCTTTCTACCTTTTCGGCCATTTGTTTGGCGGCATTTACAATTTCACGCCTCGAGCTATAACTTAGGGCCAAAGTTAAAACCAAACCTGTATTATCAGATGTTTTGCTGATGGCATCCTGCAATTCCTGGAAACATTTTCCCGGAAGCATATCCAGGTCGCCGATGGCATTCAGGCGCACGTTATTTTGCATCAGCTTTTTGATCTCTTTGTTGATTGTCGAGATCAGCAGTTCCATGATTGCAGTTACTTCAAACTTTGGGCGGTTCCAGTTTTCGGAAGAAAAAGTGTACAAAGTTAAATAACCGATACCCAATTCGCCCGCACCTTCCACCACATCCCGCACGGCCAAAACACCATTATGATGCCCAAACACGCGAAGTTTTCCTTTACCTTTTGCCCAGCGGCCGTTTCCATCCATAATGATGGCTACGTGTTTGGGCAATTTGGTTTTATCTATTTGTGATCTGAAATCCATTGATCCGATTTTGCATTAACCTTGCAAGTTAACACTGTTGTGTCCGATTTTTTATTTTTTAAAATCCTTTTGCAGAATAAAAAATTCAGGTTGCAAAGGTAAAATTAATCTTTAAATTATTCTATTTCTGAATTCATCCATGTAATTGTGGAAAACTACCGGAAAAGCCTTTTCAACCAAATGTCCCGATACTTCTTTTATCATACAAAAATCAGTATTCAACTACAGGGCATTTCTGACTGAGAAAAGTGTAAGAAATACTGAAACCGGCAATCATGTAAGTATCTCTTGGGCGGCCGTCTCCGCGTTGAGAACCAGCCGAGCCAATATAAACACCTGTTTTCTCACCAGAACGATCAGCCAAAATCCTGGAATAGCCATTGCCCATACTGTTTTTATCGGCATAATTTCCCCTTACGTCATCCAGATAATCGGTGAAAGCGGTACGGTAACCCAGTTCTATGGCCAAGTTCCAGCTTTTATAAAAATTAACTTTCACCCCAACGCCGTAAGGGATACTCAAAGCATTGTAGGGATATTCTTTTTGCTGGCCTTCTGTTTTTAACGGCCGCAAAACATAAGTTTCTCCATCATAATTTGTTTTTGGATTATAATTGACCAGCGCTATGCCCGAAAATATAAACGGTGCCCACCTTTTAATACTGATGCCGGGCTGGTAATCAAAAAAATTCAGTTCTCCGGTCAATGCCAGCTCATTCAAACCGGAATAAAAACTGAGGTTCCGGTTCCGCAATTGTTGATTGGATGACAAGCTATCGGCCCCGCGGATCGTTCCATAAGTGTAACCTAACTTTGCTGAAAAGTAACCGTTAAAATTTCTTTTGACAAAAGCACCGATAGAAAAATCAGTGAATTTAAGCGGGTTGTTTTGGTTGAAATCGCCCATGTAACCGGAAGAACCTACAAATCCGCCCAGCTCCCAGTTTTGGGCAAAAGCACACGGAGAAATCAGCAGTAAAAGAAGCAAAACATACAATTTACGCATTGGCATCAAAGTCAATAATTTCGCGCATCCAATCCCCACATTAATTTGTTCCTTAACGTGGATAAATAACTTTCATTATTCAGCCGGATCAGATTAAAACCATATCCGGCTTTACCTACCGTAAAAATACTGGATGTATCAATTGCTTCTGTTTTGGAATCACAGGAAATCAGGAAATTTGAATTCCGTGTTTCTACCTTAAAAGTCAGCTTACAATCATCTGAAACAACGATTGGCCGCACATTTAGGTTATGTGGAGAGATCGGTGTAATTACAAAATTGCCGGACTGCGGAAAAACAATAGGGCCGCCGCAACTTAAAGAATAAGCCGTTGAGCCGGTTGGCGTGGAAACAATGATCCCGTCGCCCCAATATGAATTCAGGTATTCATCGTTCAAAAAAGCATGGATCGTAATCATCGCGGCATTGTCCCGCTTGTGGATCGTAATATCATTAAGGGCAGTATTTTGATTTTTAAACACTACAGGATCGGAATCTATCTGAAGTAAAACCCTGCTATCCAGCGTAAATTGCCGGTTGACCAAAGCATGGATGGCTGCACTGATATCATTTTTGTTCACGCTGGCCAAAAAACCCAAACGGCCAAAATTGATCCCAATGACCGGTATTTGCGAATCACGGATAATATCTACCGTGCCTAGGATTGTACCGTCCCCACCCAGCGTAAGCATCACATCTACCTGGTTTTTTAGATCCTCATAGTTGGTAAAAACAGTATTTGCCGGAGGGAAATTACCTTGATCAGCCAGAAAACCGTTCAATTCGGAATGAACAAATATTTTGGTTTGATGCTGGGCAAGACAATCAAAAACCTGCCTTACAAAAGGTAATGCCGCCTGGTTGAAAGGTTTGCCGTAAACTGCAATCTTCATGAAAGGAATTATAAATTGATGTAGTTCATCAGTAAATCATAACGGTTCATCGAATCGTCATCCACCTGCGCCTGGTTAAATACTGCTTTTACAATATAATCATAGCGGTTAAAGCTGGCCAAAATAGCAGAAACATCTTTTTTGTTAATTTTGAGCGTTACTTCCAACCGGGTAGAATCCGGGAAAGAACGGACATAAGAACTCAGCACTTGCGCTTTGTCTGATTCTACAATTTGTGCCATTTGCGCCAAAGAATTATCACGGTTACTGATTTCGAGCACAATGATGGCACCCATTTCTGTTGCTGCAGTCAGCGTGGCAAAATAATCAGTTAAAGTATTGATATTGATCAGGCCGAGGTAATTGTTCTGCGTATCCAGCACTGGTACCACGCTCAACTGCTGGGCGTGGAACAGCCGGATTACATCGTACACATGCTGGTTTTCGCGCACAAAAGTATGGACCTTTGAAAGGGAAATGGTACTTAATGGGAGTTTTTCATCGGTTATTTCGATCAGGTCATCTTCGGCTATCAAACCCAGAAACTGATCTTCATCCACTACCGGAAGTTCATTCACTTTGAATTCTTCCAGCAGCATATATACTTTTTCAACCATATCGGTCGGTTTTACCGGCAGGATGATATCAGAAATCAGTTCGGCAGCAACCATATCAAACTTTATTTTTTGTTAGAAAAATTTTCAATAAACGGTTAAATTCTGCCGGATGTTCCATCATCGGCACATGTCCGCAATGTTCAACCCAGGTTAGTTCTGCATGAGGAAGTAAATGACTAAATTCAACAGCAACTTCCGGCGGCGTAATTTTGTCGTTTTTACCCCAAATTAGTGCAACAGGGATATTTATTTTATGCAATTCATTAGCCATATTGTGCCGGATCGCAGATTTGGCCATTGCCAGCAAACGGATAATTTTATGCCGGTCGTTCACACTTGCATATACCTCGTCCACCAGTTCTTTGGTTGCTGTTTTTGGGTCATAAAAAGTATATTCTACCTTCCCTTTAATAAACTCATAGCTTTCCCTTCGGGGAAAAGAACCGCCAAAAGCATTTTCGTACAGGCCAGAACTTCCGGCAAGTACCATAGATTTTAGTTTTTCGGGATGTGTCATCGAATAGATCAGTGCAACGTGGCCGCCAAGCGAATTGCCCAAAACAACTACATCCTCCAACTCTTTAAACTTTACAAATTTATGCACGTATTTAGCAAGGGATTTTACACCGATCGTCAGCAAAGGCATTTCGTAAATAGGCAGCATTGGGATAATTACACGGTATTCTTTACTAAATTCTTTAATCACATGTTCCCAATTACTCAAAGCACCCATCAAACCATGCAACAGTAACAATACCTCACCTTTTCCCTGTTCTATATATTTAAACCCTTTTTCTTCTTTAACCGCAAAGTCCATAAACGTATTTTCAAATTATTTTTTGCTACAACATCAGAAACAACCCAAAAGTTTATCCGGATAATGGTCGCAACGGCTATAAAATTAGCTTTTTTAGAATGGGTTCCTATTAATTACTATAATATATTAAGCAATAATTGCTTTACAATTTCCGAAATCGTTTTTCCGTCTGCCTTTCCGGCCAGTTCTTTATTGGCGGTCCCCATCACTTTGCCCATATCTTTTACGGATGCTGCGCCTGATCTTTTGATAATTTCCTGCAAATAAACCGAAATTTCCTCGCGGCTCATCTGTTGCGGCAAGTAGGCTTCGATCACTTGCATTTCTTCTTTTTCGATCTGGTACAAGTCATCGCGGTTTTGTGCCTGATAAATTTCCGCAGATTCCTTGCGCTGCTTGATCAGCTTTTGCAATACTTTCAATTCCGTTTCTTCGGAGATCGTTTCCGATGCACCTTTTTCCGTCCGGGCCAGCAGCAAAGCGGATTTGATTGCCCGTAACCCTCTCAAACGCGCATCTGCTTTTGCCAGCATGGCTTTTTTAATGTCCTGATCTATTGTTTCAATTAACATGCTTCTTTTGCCTGTCTTTTTTTAGTGTTGATGTGTATTTCATCGCTCCTCAATCTTCGCTCTTATTTACGCACAATGGTAGCTGCGTTTGCCTGAGCTGTCGGCATAATTGTTAAATCATTGATATTGACATGTGCCGGGCGTGAAACCATAAACCAAATCGTTTCGGCAATATCCGCGGCAACCAAAGGTTCAAAACCTTCATAAACTTTTTTGGCCCTTTCCGTGTCGCCGTCAAACCGGGTGTTGGAAAAATTTGTTTCCACAGCACCAGGATTGATCGCCGAAACTTTAATCCCGTAAGGCAACAAATCAACCCGCATGGCTTTGTTTAAAGCATCAACTGCATGTTTGGTGGCGCAATAAACGTTTCCGTTGGGATAAATTTCTTTACCGGCGATGGACCCTAAATTCACAATATGGCCGCTGCCGTTGGCAATCATCCAGTTGGAAACTACTTTGGTAGCATAAAGAAAGCCTTTGACATTGGTATCGATCATCACATCCCAGTCATCGAAGTTTCCCCGGTTGATCGGCTCCAAACCTTTGCTCAAACCGGCATTGTTCACCAAAACATCTACCTTTTTCCAGGCTTCGGGCAGCGTTTCCAGATTATGCTGCACCGCTGCTTTGTCGCGTATATCAAAAGTAGCTACTGCTATTTCTGTTTGGTATTGGGCAATTAGTGCTGCTGCCAGCTTTTCCAGTTTATCGGATTGCCGGCCGGTCAGTATCAAATTAAAACCTTCCCGTGCGAAAACGTATGCGCAAGCTTCGCCAATGCCAGAACTGGCCCCTGTAATCAATGCAATTTTGTTCATAAAAGAAGTATTAAACCAAAGCACAAATAAATGTTTTTGTGCCCATGTTTGTAAATTTATTCAAAGAACAAACTAAACATGATATTGTGCAGATATAATTTGTCCAGCGGATTGGCGTAAGGATGGTTTTCCGGATAAAGCATGTTTCCAAAGGAATTCGAGAGTTTGATTTCCGGCGATAGTTTGAAATATTCTAAGTAAATATCACAGCCAAAACCAGCGACATAAGAGGAGAAATTACGGACATTTTTAAGTTTTCTTTCCAGCGGGGCCAGGTCAGCTTCATTCCCTTTACTTTGATTGCCAATCCCGTAAGCATACTTTACCCCGCCCAAAACATAAGCCCTGAAATTGCCGATCCGGTTTGATTTTAGCTTAAGTTCCAACGGAAATTCTGCTTGAGTAGTCGAAACGATTTGTTGTTTATCAGGTGCCAAATCCTGTGTCCGGTATTGATAATTGATCACCCGGTCTGTAAAAGAAAGTGTAGGGACAGTCCTGATTTCCAAATTTTCTGTAACTGTGTACCGGGCCAAAAAGCCAAGCGCAAAACCACCTGTTACAGGCGAACTGATGCTGTTTAAAGAATCCGTAACGTTACGGTTGATGCCCTGATCAAAATAAGGAGTGCGCCAATCCGGTTTTTTCAGGATTTTATAGGATGAATTGACATATTGAAAAGTATATCCGAAAGAAAAAGCATTTTGGTCTGCACCGCCGGCCCAAGCAGGCACCACACGCTGCGCAGAAGCAACCCCGGCCCAAAAAAACAATGCTAAAAAGAGTTGGTAAAACTTTACGTTCATTTAATGCCGGTGTAAACTGAACAAATGCCAAACGCAAGCGGCCGGTTTTTGGTATTTTTAAAACCTACTTTTTGCATCAACCCGGTAAAACGTTCGCCATCCGGAAAAGCCGCTACCGATTCCGGCAAATAAGAATAAGCGCGTGCATCTTTAGAAAATAATTTTCCGATGAGCGGCGTGATGTAATTGAAATAAAAATGGTATAAATGTTTGATAGGAAATACTTTCGGTTTGGAAAATTCCAGGATCACAGCTTTTCCGCCCGGTTTCAGCACGCGGCACATATTGGCCAGTCCGGCTTCCAGGTTTTCAAAATTACGGACACCGTAAGCAACCGTAACAGCATCAAAATAATTGGTATCAAAAAGAAGCTTTTCCGAATCGCCCAAACGGACTTCAAAACGATTGCCCATGCTTCTTTTATCGATCTTTTTTTGTGCGATGTTCAGCATTCCCTTGGAAATGTCCACACCAATTATTTTTTTTGGGTTGAGAATTTTAATCGCCTCAAAAGCAAAATCGCCTGTCCCGGTGGCTACGTCCAGGATCAGTTGCGGTTTGTCTTTTTTCAGTTCGTTGATGGCAATTTTCCGCCAAATAATATCAATCCCGGCCGACAAAAAATGGTTGAGAAAATCATAAGTCTTGGAAATATTGTTGAACATATCGGCCACCTGTTCTTTCTTGGCAACCTGTTCGTTTTGATAAGGCGTAATCGTTTTGTTCATGCTGATGTTTCAAAGATGCAAATAAATAGGTGGTAAAAGAAGCATCGGTTAAACGGAAAGCAACGATAGCAAATCTGCAACGTCCAATCTTCGTGTAAACATTTCCATATCGCCGTTTTCATCTTTCGGCCACAATTCCCGCGGCCGGTCCCAATACAGTTCCACGCCGTTCTTGTCGGGGTCATCCAAATAGATCGCTTCCGAAACACCATGATCAGATAAGCCCGTCAGAGGATATTGTGCGTCAATCAACCGTTTTAAAATTACGGCCAGGTCTTTTCTTTCAGGATATAAAATGGCAGTATGAAATAATCCCGGTGCCCTTTCCGGTGCCGGTGCCGAACCTTTGCTTTGCCAGGTATTTAAACCGATGTGATGATGATAACCGCCGGCAGAAATAAAAGCCGCCTGGTCGCCATACTTTTGCATCAGTTCAAAACCAAGCAGCCCGCAGTAAAAATCCAATGAACGCTGCAAATTGCTTACTTTTAAATGCACATGGCCGATGTGTGTTTTGGCAGGTATCTGGTATTCCATTTGTTTAATATTTTTATATTGACGTTTAAACATCAAATTAAAGGCAACAAAATTTTAACTTTGTGGGATGATTGTCAAATCTGCTGATTTCATTTGTAGCAATACACAAATCTCCAAACTTCCTACGCCAACCAAACCGGAATATGCTTTTATCGGCCGTTCCAATGTTGGTAAATCTTCGTTGATCAATATGATCACCGGTAAAAAAGGTTTGGCCAAAACTTCGCAAACGCCCGGGAAAACGCAGTTGATCAACCATTTTTTAATTAATGAAAACTGGTACATCGTTGATTTGCCAGGTTATGGTTATGCGCGGATCTCAAAAAGTAAAAAGGAAGATTGGAACAAGTTTATCCGCAATTATTTAGAAAAGCGCGAAAACCTGCAATGCGTTTTTATTTTGATTGACAGCCGCTTGGAACCGCAAAAAATTGACCTGGATTTTTGTGCTTCTTTAGGTGAGCGCGGCATTCCGTTCGTTATTGCTTTTACCAAAGCGGATAAACAAGGCAAAGTAAAAACTGATCAGAACGTAACCAAGTTCCGCAAAGCAATGTTGGCATGGTTTGAAGAAGTGCCCCGCCATTTCGTCACTTCTGCCGAACTGCAGGACGGCAAGGAGGAGATTTTGAACTTTATCCATGAAATTAATCAAAAGTTTGATGTAAGTCAGGTTCCGGTTTATCAGCAAGATCAGGATTAGTTATTATTTTTACATGAAAAGATATTTTTCCCTAATTACTTTTTCGCATACCATTTTTGCGATGCCGTTTGCTTTTATCGGCTTTTTTCTGGCAGTTACCACTACCAATCATATATTTTCATTGTTAAAGTTAGCGTTGATGCTGCTGTGTATGGTTTTTGCCCGAAGTGCAGCCATGGCATTTAACCGTTATTTAGATCGTGATATTGATGCTAAAAACCCGCGTACTAAATTGCGCGATATTCCTGTTGGCCGCATCAGTGCAAATGCAGCATTAATTTTTACCGTTGTCAATTGCCTGCTGTTTATACTAACTACCTGGTTCATCAACCCGCTTTGTTTCTATTTATCGCCGGTTGCCTTGCTGGTGGTTTTGGGTTACAGTGCTACCAAACGTTTCACTTTTTTGTGCCATTTGGTTTTGGGGTTAGGGTTAAGCCTTGCCCCTATTGGCGCTTATCTGGTAGTTACCGGTGCTTTTGCTGTGCTGCCAATTTTGTTTTCTGCTTCGGTTTTGTGTTGGGTGAGCGGATTTGATATTATTTATGCTTTGCAGGATGAGGATTTCGACCGCGGAGAAAAGCTGCATTCCATTCCTGTTGTTTTGGGTAAAGTAAATGCGCTGAAGCTTTCCACTTTTCTGCATGTTTTGTCCGCAATTTTTGTGATTGTTCCAATGTTTTTGACACCAATTGGCTGGCCTTATTATGTTGGGATATTGGTTTTTTGTTCGATGCTGACTTATCAGCACAGCTTGGTAAAACCAAATGATTTAAGTCGCGTAAACTTTGCTTTCATGACTACTAATGGTATTGCAAGTGTTGTATTTGCCGTTTGTTTTTTGATTGATCGGTTATGGATCAGGTGATATACATTGACTAAGTTTCTTCTGAAAAACCATACTTCTTTTACCACCTAAATTTCATTTATCAAAACCAAACCAACCTTTCATCCCAGAAATAATTTTCCGTTCCCACCAATTTAACTTTAGCTAAAAAATCAGGATGTTTGGTGTTGATCAGGTAATTATATTCCTGTGAAATAACTGCAGACGGAACTTTCAAGAGCAGCGACTGGTTGCTTTTGTACCAATTACTTCCGATTTCCTGCAATTCAGAATAAGCATTTATACCTCGCCAGTCTTCGGGCAAATTTGCTTGCGAAACAATAGTAAAAAGTCTTTCTTCATCTGCAACAGAAACAATCATCACCCGGCAGCCAAAAGCAGGCGTAATATTATTTCGGTGCACAACCAATTCCAGCGTGGCAAGCGAACGCGAACTTCCGGTATAAATCACATATTGATCGGCCTTGTTCCATCTGTTTGCCGATCCTGAAGCCGTTAATTCCTTGGAAAAGCTTCCTTTAGCAATTCGATAAACTTCCATTTAACGATCAAGCGTTATCGCCATATTCCATGCCTGTAAGTTGATCATCAATAAACTTCATCCCGCTGCCGGTATGCAAAAAAGTAATTGGTGCCTGCTTATCAAAATAAAAGTTTTCGGTTTCCAGCCATTGGATAAAAGTTTCCGGCTTGCCAAAAACATCAATTCCATGCCTGATAAGCGATAAAGCCATTAAAGCATGTTCTTTGATACTGGCTTTAATCTGCGCGTCAGGCTTTTTATAAGTACGGTAGGTTTTTACACTAATATCCAGCCAGTCTGCTATTTTTTCATCGGTAAAAGAAGTAATGTCTTTTATCGCTTTAAAATGCTGATATCCGGCTTTGTTATTCCTGATTAAACCCAAAGTGGCAGCATGATCTATTTTGGATGGAATATAACTCAACATTGGTTCTTCAAATGTTCCCATTTCCAAAATTAGGTATTTTTCCCTTTTTAAAAGAAGCATTTTTCCCTTTTTATTTTTCTATAAGATGGGTGTTACTTCTTTTACCTCTTCATAAGCCGGACAATTGGTTTTTAGCTAATTTTGCAACTTAATTCTATTCCAAGATGATCCTCAAAAAAGAAAAGAAATATATCCCTCAAAACTTAGAAATCAAGTGGGAAAACCTGGAGCCGATTTTTACCGAACTGCAAAACCGCACCATAAATTCTGTTACTGACTTAGAGCAATGGCTGCGCGACCGAAGCGAACTGGAAGCTGCGCTGGAAGAAGATTTTGCCTGGCGGTACATCCACATGACTTGTGATACCGCAAATGAAGAACTGCTGCATAAGTTCCAATATTTCGCGACGGAGATCGAACCAAAGATTGCACCGCTGAACAATGAACTGAACGAAAAGCTGATGGACAGTCCGTTTAAAGATCAGTTGAATGAAGAGAAATATTTCATCCTGCTGCGCGGCATTAAAAAAGCATTGGAACTTTTCCGCGAAGAAAACATTCCGCTGCAAACTGAGTTGCAGGTTGAAGCACAAAAATATCAATCTATAACCGGCGCGATGTCGGTTTTTATTGAGGAAAAAGAATACACTTTAGAACAAGCTGCGGTGTTTTTAAAAGGAACCGACCGCGAAAAAAGGCAACAGGTTTGGGAGAAGATCACCTTCCGCCGTTTGCAGGACAAAGATGAGCTTGATACTCTTTTTAACCAGCTAAAAACAGTACGCCACCAGGTTGCCTTAAATGCCGGTTTTGAAAACTTCCGCGATTACATGTTCCAGGCTTTGGGCCGTTTCGATTACACACCGCATGATTGTTATAAATTTCACGCTGCCATCGAAAGCGAAATCGTGCCTGTTTTAAGACAAGAAGCCGAAAAACGCAAAGCAGCTTTAGGTTTGGAAACGCTGAAACCCTGGGACACTGAAGTAGATATTTCGGGCAAACCAGCTTTAAAACCATTTCAAAACGGACAGGAACTGATTGGGAAATCCATCCGGTGTTTTAACAATATCAGTCCGGATTTGGGCGACAAATTAAATACCATGCGCGAATACGGGCTTTTTGACGTGGAAAGCCGAAAAGGCAAAGCACCTGGCGGCTACAATTATCCGCTGGCTGAAACCGGCGCTCCTTTTATCTTCATGAATTCGGCCGGCACTTTTCGCGATCTCACAACGATGGTACACGAAGGCGGCCATGCAATCCATACGTTTCTGACTGCCGGTTTGGAGCTGAACGATTTTAAACATTGCCCAAGCGAAGTGGCAGAACTGGCTTCTATGTCGATGGAACTGATTTCGATGGACAACTGGAATGTTTATTTTGAAAATGAAGAAGATTTAAAGCGCGCCAAGCACGACCAGCTTTTTGATGTGCTGAAAACTTTGCCCTGGGTTGCCGTGGTGGATCAGTTCCAGCATTGGATCTACACCAATCCTGATCATACTTCGGAACAAAGGACCCAAGCCTGGACACAAATTTACAGCCAGTTTGGTGCCGGTTTTGTAGATTGGAGCGGCCATCGCGAAGCAGAACAAAACCTATGGCAAAAGCAGTTGCACATTTTCGAGGTTCCTTTTTACTACATTGAGTACGGCATGGCACAATTAGGCGCAATTGCCATATGGAAAAACTACAAGGAAAACCCCGAAAAAGGCTTGCAGCAATATCTGGATGCTTTGAAATTGGGCTACACCAAAACCATAACCGAAATTTATGAAACGGCTGGTATTAAATTTGATTTTAGTGTTGAATACGTAAAAGAACTAGCAGCTTTTGTCAAAGCAGAGATGGAAAAAATTTAAGCTGCTGTTTTTTATCCGGTAAAAACAGTATCAAGCGCATGGCGTTCCTACTGTTTTTACCGGGTACTTTTGTGAGGGCAAAAAAGTAAAAAGCCATACGCATTTTTAAAAACTATGACTACTTACACAGCACTCATTATCCTTAGCGGACTGGTTATTTTTTCTTACTTGTTTGATCTGGTTGCCAAAAAAACCAGGGTTCCGGCCGTCCTGCTGTTGCTTGCTTTAGGCATCGGGCTGCATTTTCTGGTTACTTACATCGGCTTTAAAACTTTTAATTTTTTAAGGATTTTGCCGGCTTTAGGTACAATAGGCTTGATCCTGATTGTGTTGGAAGGTGCGTTGGAACTGAAGTACGACAAAGAAAAAAACGGGCTGATCCTTCGGTCTTTTTTATCTGCCTTAACTATTTTAGCAGGTACAAGTCTTATTTTAGCACTCATATTGCAACAGCTTTCGGGCAATACCTTTTCGGCCTGCTTTCTCAATTCCATTCCGTTCAGTATCGTGAGTTCGGCCATCGCCATTCCGTCTGCCGGTGCGATGGAACCCCACAAAAAAGAATATATCATTTATGAAGCTTCTTTTTCTGATATCTTGGGCATTGTACTCTTTAATTTTATGCTAAACAATCCGAGCGTGAAAGCAACTTCTTTCCTTAATCTCGGGTTGGAAACTTTTTCGATACTTCTTTTATCGGTGGTTTCTTGTCTTTTTATGCTGTATTTGCTGAGCCGTTTGCAGCATCACGTCAAGTTTTTTCTGATTATTTCGATCCTGGTCCTGGTTTATGCTTTTGGCGAACAGTTCCATTTATCGGCCTTGATCCTGGTGCTGGCTTTTGGTTTATTTTTGAACAATGCCAATCAGATCAAACTCAAATGGTTCAGAAAATATTTTTTGTACCCGAAATTAGACCGCGATCTGCACCAGCTTTTTCAATTATCTGCAGAAAGTGCTTTTATCATCCGTACTTTTTTTTTCGTGATCTTCGGTTTCACCATGAACCTGCAAGAGCTGGAAAACTTGCAGGTAGTGGAATATGGGATAGCCATTCTGGCGGCCATTTATGTTATCCGTTTTATCAGTTTGAAATATATTGGCAAAACAGAACTGCTGCCCGAAATTTTTATTTCGCCCCGCGGGTTAATCACAATATTGTTGTATTATAACCTGCCGGACAATTTAAAATTGAAAGGAATTGAAACCGGATTGTTATTTTTGATTATTCTTGGAACGAGTATAATCATGAGCCTTGGATTATTGTTTTCCGGAAAAAAAGAAGCAGCGGAACCGATCATCACTTAATTATATTGCTCAAAAACCGCCTTTTTAATCACCCTAAAAATGTCTCTAAGCAGTTCTGATCTCATCCAAAACCAAAACGGGACATTAGTTTTTATCGGGACTAACACCGAAATTACAACCCTGTTCAATTATCTAAAAGCAGGCCGCAGCATTGAAACTTTTTTGGAGGATTATCTGCAGGTAAAATTAGATCAGGTGCTGGATTTGCTGGAACTGGCAGAAGATCAGTTGAAGGCTATTTCTGGCTGATTCTTTCAATTTGTTTTTTATTTCTGCCGAAAATACCTCTGTCCCAATTTTTACTGTGCAGAAACGGCTGACGGTCGATTACCCGTAACCAAAAAGCAGTTATAAATACACCCAGGGCAGAACCGGCCGTTACATCTTCCAGGAAATGCTCGCTCAAATAAAGCCGCGAATACGCCACCAAAACCGCCAGCAGCAGCAGTAACGGTGCTGCAGATTTCTTTTTGGCAACATAGGTAAATACCAAAGCTGCCGAAAAAGCAGAAACCGAATGACCCGACGGAAAGCTGTTCGTATCCAGCATGGTTACTCCTTTTATCAGGTAAATCCCGCTTAGTTTTTTTACAAAAAACAAATGCGGACGTGGTGCTTTTACCAAATGCTTGATAACCTGGGAGATAACAAACGTGAGCAAATAGCTGGTGGCCAATAAGAAACCTTTTCTAAAATTGATTACGATTGTAATTATAGTAATCATAATGCAGCCGGTACTTGCGCCTAACTGCGTGAGATAAGTAAAAAAAACATCGGTAAAAACAGTATGCCGATGGTTAACCGCAAAATACAGACCTTCTTTGCTAAAAATCAGTATCAACAAAATACAAATCAGCAATAAAACAAGATATGGATAAAGAAATGGGTTTATTTTCCTGAAAAAATTCAATAACTCCGGTTTCATTTGTTCGTTTTTAAAGGCCAGGGAAATATTCTGGTTATTTTTGATAAGTTTGGTCAAAGTGAAAACACAATAATACAGCTAAATGAACAAAAGTATATTCCGAAAAAAATCAGTTTCAAAATTATTGGAAGATCTGGCATCCGGTCATGGCGATGGCGAAAATCACGGCGGAAGCAGCTTGAACAAAGTGCTGCGTACCAAAGATTTGACCTTTATGGGCATTGCGGCCGTTATTGGTGCCGGCATATTTTCTACCATCGGTGTGGCTTCCTACAATGGCGGCCCAGGCGTGAGCATTCTCTTTGTGCTTACGGCCATTACCTGCGGCTTTTCGGCTTTGTGTTATGCTGAATTTGCTTCGCGGATACCGGTTTCCGGCAGTGCTTACACGTATGCTTATGCTTCTTTTGGCGAATTGATTGCCTGGATAATAGGCTGGGATTTGCTGATGGAATATGCCATCGGAAATATTGCCGTAGCTATTTCCTGGAGCAAATATTTCACAAACCTGCTGGAAGGCTTTCATATCCACATTCCCGGTTTTTTAACGATGGATTACCTTTCTGCTTTCCGCGGGTTTGAACAGTTGCAAAAACTGAAAACTTCCGGCGGCGCAATAGATGAAAACGTAAAACTGGCCGCAACCGCATGGACGGGCGCACCGCAAATAGGCAGTTTGAAATTGATTGCAGATTTGCCGGCTTTGGTGATTGTATTTTTAATCACCTGGCTGGTTTATATTGGTATCAAAGAAACCAAAAAAGCAACCAATGCGATGGTGATGCTTAAAATTGCGGTGGTTCTGGGCGTGATTGTCCTGGGGTTTTTCTACATCAAGCCCGCTAATTGGCATCCGTTTATGCCAAATGGTTTTGCCGGCGTGATGAAAGGCGTTTCGGGTGTGTTTTTTGCTTATATCGGCTTTGATGCGATTTCTACTACTGCGGAAGAATGCGAAAACCCGCAGCGCGATTTGCCCCGCGGGATGATTTATTCGCTGATTATCTGTACGGTTTTATATATCCTTATCGCGCTGGTTTTAACAGGTATGGTAAATTATAAAGAGTTGCAGGTGGAAGATCCGCTGGCTTTTGTTTTTGCACGGATCGGTTTAAAAAATATCAGTTATGTGATTTCGGTCAGCGCGGTAATAGCAACCGCGAGTGTGCTGCTGATTTTTCAAATGGGCCAGCCGCGTATCTGGATGAGCATGAGCCGCGATGGTTTGCTGCCGAAAGCTTTTTCGCGTATCCACCCCAAATATAAAACACCTTCTTTTGCAACGGTAGTTACCGGTTTTGTGGTTGCTGTTCCGGCTTTGTTTTTGAATTTGACAGAAGTGACCGATCTCACAAGTATCGGAACTTTATTTGCTTTCGTACTGGTTTGCGGCGGCGTTTTACTATTGCCAAAAGACGAAGAAGTTCAGGCTGAAGGCAGTCATAAAAAATTTAAAATCCCTTATATCAATTCTAAATTTATTGTACCGGTTTTATTTATAATCGGCCTGGTGGTTTTTTGGAAGCCTTTTTTAGCCCTTTTTCATTACACCGGCGATCATGATAAACTGCCTTATTTCCTGTTCATCGGGCTTTCTGCAGTAATAACGGTGTTGGCTTTTATCAAAAACCTGTCGCTGATTCCGGTTTTGGGTTTGTTGAGCTGTTTTTATCTGATGACAGAATTGGGTTATACCAACTGGCTACGGTTTCTGATCTGGCTGGTGATTGGGCTGGTGATTTATTTTACTTACAGCTACCGGCACAGTAAATTGAATGCTGCGTAAAAAGAAGTATCAAGATTAATGTGTCAAAATCCGGTTAATGTTTACCGCTTCTGGATCAGCCAATAAAAGCGGGACCTGTTCTATAGTTACAAAACTCAGGTCCAAACCAAATCCACGTTCTTCAGAAAGACTAAGTGCTTTCAGGATAAAATAATACTCCATATAAAAGTGCTCGAAAAAAGACAGGTTGTGCGACCTGGATAATACTTTTTCCAAAACAATAAATCTGAAATCGCCTACTATTTTATATTTGTTGAGGGAAGTATATTTACTGGTAATGTTAACTTCTCCATTTTTGACCAAGTCTTCCAACACTTTTCGAAACAGAAGATTGATGCGTTGTTCTACCCGAAAACCTAACTTAAAATCAATCCGGATCAATTTATTCGGTACTAAAAAATCTACTTTATATTCGCTGATGTAAGGCTCGTCCATCACATCCACATGTACAAGCCAATAAATATCTGCCCTTTTGGGTTGCTTTTGTAAGATGGAATAAATGATCTTGGATTCGATCTCGGAACTGAAATTGGCACTGGTAAGATAAACCAATTGGGAAGCAAATTTCGGAACAGATTCATCATCGCTTAGTTGCTTGATGATCTCATAATAATCACTCAACTCAATAAATTTAATATAACGGTTCCTGATCCTGCGGGCTGTGTGCCAGGTCCACATCACCGAAAAAAGGAAACAACCAATCATCACTGCAAACCAGCCCCCATGTACAAATTTGACCAGGTTACTAGCCAGGAAGCTGCCTTCTATCAACACATAAACCACCAAAAAGCTATAAACTACATACTTAGGGTATTTTTTGCGGGACAGATAAACTGATACTAATATGGTGGTCATCAGCATGGCCAAAGTAATACTTAAACCATAAGCTGATTCCATCCTTTCCGATCTTCTGAAAATAGCCACTACCGCCAAACAACCGGCACAAAGCAACCAATTGACACTTGGGACGTACAACTGCCCCTTTTGGATACTTGGATAGTTGATCCTTACTTTAGGCCAAAGGTTTAATCTTACCGCTTCAGAAATTAATGTAAAAGAACCTGAAATCAATGCCTGGCTGGCGATAACTGCTGCCACAGTAGCAATGCCAATACCAAAAATAAGGAACCAGGAAGGCATAATTTCATAAAAAGGATTGCGGCCTCCCAGCTTTAGGCTTTCATGATGAAGCAACCATACAGACTGGCCCAAGTAATTAAGAACGAGACATATCTTAACATAAACCCAGCTTACCCGAATATTGTCCCGGCCGCAATGTCCTAAATCAGAATACAAAGCTTCTGCACCGGTTGTACATAAAAACACGGCACCGAGAATGATAAAAGCATTTGGGTCATGCGCCAGCAACTGATAAGCATAATAAGGGTTTAAAGCTTTAAAAATACCGGGCATTTGGATGATATAGGATATGCCCAAAACACCCATCATGCTAAACCAAATGAGCATAATTGGCCCGAATGCCTTTCCAACTAATGAGGTTCCGAATTGCTGGATCAGGAACAAACCTAAAATAATAGCCACCACAATATAAACTGTTGGTAAGCCTTTGTAAAGAATATCCAGACCTTGTATGGCTGAAGAAATAGTAATGGGCGGCGTAATAATACCATCCGCCAGCAAAGCACAACCTCCTATAACTGCAGGTACGATCAACCATCTTGCTTTTTTTCGAACTAAAGAAAACAGTGAAAAAATACCGCCTTCCCCTTTGTTATCTGCCTGAAGCGTGATTACTACATATTTTAAAGTAGTTTGCAGGGTAAGTGTCCAAAAAATACAAGACATACCGCCCAGGATCAAGATATTGGAAATGGGTTGGCTGTTTACGATTGCAGTAAAAACATATAAAGGCGATGTACCGATATCCCCATAAATTATCCCTAAACTAATTAAAAATCCCGCAGCAGAAAATTTGTGGAGGTCTTTATGATTCACGTTTTTGATTTAATGGATTGCTAAATTATTGTAAATTTATTAACAGTTGTAAAAAAGACACTATTTTTAAATGTGGCACGAATTTAGATATTTTAAAAATGTTAAATATTGTTAAAAGCATACTGTTTTTATCGGATGTTATTTTTTTAGGCAAGTAAATCGATACTTTTGGAAGGAATTTATACATGAAACACCTCTACTCTTTTATAAGTATATTATTTCCTTTGCTGTCAGCATTCGTGCTTATGAGCTTTATGCTGGATGCCAGCATCACTTCAACTATTAAATTTGATAGTATCCCTTCAAAGTTCCAGACTAAAACCGAACATTATTCTTATCTTAAAAATGGTTTAAAAGTACCCTTTCCAACTGTAAAGTCGGTTCAGAACCAACTGAATATAAGTAAGCAAACTTCTGTTAAAGTTGAGAATGAAAAGCTGCTCACTGATGTAAGTATTTACCCAAACCCCATTACTGACAAGATTAACCTGACCTATAACGTTAAAAAAAACACTAATGTATCAATTAAGATTATGGATGTTTTGGGTAATGATGTGCTTACTTTAATGGCACAACGGGTAGAGGCAGGCGAGCAAAAAAATTCTTTTCAACTAAGCAACAGGTTGTCTCCAGGCTTTTATTTTGTACGGATAATAGTAGGTACTGAGCCTTTTATCAAACGTATTTCTGTACTGTAACAGGTATTTTATACTTCAAACACATCCATTACGTGCTTCCGCAGCTATTTAATTTTTTAGTTTTGGCTTAAAATCAATTTACATGAAGATTATTGCCATTGGCCGGAATTATGCTGAGCACGCCAAAGAATTGAACAACCCGCTTCCCGCTGCCCCGGTTATTTTTTTAAAGCCAGACACGGCAATTTTAAAAGACAACAAGCCTTTTTACCACCCGGATTTTTCGGAAGACATACATCACGAAATAGAAATTGTGCTGAAAGTAAGCAAGGAAGGTAAAAATATCAGCGAAAAATTTGCAGCTACTTATTATGACGAGCTTGGTTTAGGCATCGATTTTACCGCCCGAGACATCCAGCAGCAGCAAAAAGAAAAAGGATTGCCCTGGGAACTGGCCAAAGGGTTTGACAATTCTGCGCCGATCAGTAATTTTGTGCCGAAAACCCAGTTTCCAGATTTATACAAGATTAATTTTCACCTGGATGTGAACCAGGAAACCCGGCAGACCGGAAACACGAAAGACCTGCTTTTCTCTTTTGAACAGATCATAGTTTTTGTATCGAGATACATCACCCTGAAAAAAGGCGATTTGATTTTTACCGGAACCCCGGCAGGCGTTGCCCGCGTAAAAGCAGGCGACCAATTGGAAGGTTATCTGGAAAATGAGAAACTGCTTGATTTTTTTGTGCGATAAGATGTTTAGAAAGTTCTTATTGTGTTTTTGTTCCTTTTTTGTTTTTACTGATCTATCCGCACAAATATTTACGCAAAGCGGCAACTTACCACAAAGCATTTACCGATATCCGCAGGATTATTTTCGCTATCCGCTGGATTTATCGCCGAGTACAGCCGGTTCTTTTGGCGAACTGAGGCCAAACCATTTCCATTCTGGATTGGATTTTAAAACCAATCAACGTACCGGCTATCCGGTTCATGCCGTTGCAGAAGGTTTTGTGTCGCGGATCCGTGTACAATATGGTGGTTTCGGGCTGGCGGTCTATATCTCTCATCCCAATGGCTACACCTCGGTTTATGGTCATTTAGAACGCGTTACTTCGGAACTGACTAAGATCATTAAAGATTATCAGTACAAAAACCAAACCTGGGAAGCCGATTTTGTACTGCCGCCAGCGCAGATACCACTTCAAAAAAGTGATGTTTTTGCCTGGTCCGGCAATGCCGGTGCTTCTGCCGGGCCGCATGTGCATTTTGAAATCAGGGATACCCAAACGGAACAAACCATTAACCCGCAATTGTTTGGCCTTACTATTCCAGACCGTGTTCAGCCTGCAATTTATGCCATTTGCGCTTATCATCTCAACGGAAAACCCTTTAGCGAAAATACTGCCAAGCAATTTATTCCGGTAATAGGTTCCGCAGGAAATTATCGCCTAAAAGAAGCATTACCAATCCGTATGAGCGGAGAATCAGCTTTTGGGATCACCACAAACGACAGGAACAGCTCTTCACAAAACCACAACGGTATTTATTCTATCCAATTGAATGCGGACGGCAAAACAGTTTATGTTTTTACAATTGACCGTTTTGCTTTTGATCAAACCCATGCCATCAATTCACACATTGACTATCCTGCTTTTTTAAGTTATGGCCGCTGGATGCAGAAAAGCTTTGTGGATCCCGGAAACCAGATCGGGTTGTACAACGGTACGCAAAACCGCGGCGTCATTAGCTTTAATGATGATGCCGTGCATGACCTGGAGTATGTGGTGAAAGATATTGCAGGCAATACTTCTACCCTCAAATTCCAGGTAAAATCCACGCCTCCGCCTGTTGCTGAAACTGCTGCCCCGAACGGTACTTTTTTTAAATTTGATCAGCAGAATACATTTGAAACAGACCAAGTCAAAGTAATCCTTCCAAAAGGGGTTTTGTATGATAACCTGGGGTTTTTTTACAGCACTTCACCCAAAAAAACCGGCGGTTATTCTGTGGTGCATCATATCCATAACCGTTTTACACCGTTGCATGACGATTTTGAACTTTGGATCAAACCGGATGTTGCGCTTGGAAGTAATGCCGATAAAGCGGTTATCGTCAGCAATGGCCGCGGTGCTCAAAGTAGTTTTTTTAAGGATGGTTTTGTAAAAGCAAAGATTAGGAACTTTGGGGATTATTACATTGCCATCGATACGGTTGCGCCGGTTATTGCGCCGGTAAATATCTCCGAAGGAAAAAATATGACCAAAGCAAGTAACATGGCTTTCCGGATTGGTGATAATTTATCAGGTATTAAATCTTATAAAGGTTATATTGACGGGCAATGGATTTTGGTGGAACAAGATTATAAAAGCAAATTGTTCCATTATTTCTTTGACGAACATTGTCCCGCAGGAAAACACAAATTGGAATTGGTAGTTACAGACCAGAAAGACAACATTAAAAAACTGACACTGACTTTTTACCGGTAAAAGAAGCATCTATAATTATGGGATTGAAAAACAAAGTTTTAAAAGAAGGTGACAAAGCCCCGGCTTTCACTTCAACAGATCAAAACGGAAAAACAGTTTCCCTGGCTGATTTTTTGGATAAAACGCTTATCTTGTACTTCTACCCAAAAGATAATACCCCGGGCTGCACGGCTGAAGCTTGCAGCTTTCGGGACAATTATCAATCTCTTTTGCAGCAAGGCTATCAGGTAGTCGGCATCAGTACAGACGATGAAAAATCGCACAAAAGATTTGAATCCAAATACGGGCTGCCCTTTCCGCTGCTTGCCGACACGGATAAAAAGATTTCAGAAAGTTACGGCGTTTGGGTGGAGAAAAACATGTATGGCAAATTGTATATGGGCACGGCGAGGACTACTTTTTTGATCGATAAAAACAGCATCATCCTGAAACTTATTGAAAAAGTAGATACCAAAAATCCTTCTCTGCAGGTGCTGGATTTATTGGCTTGAACATCTTCAAAATAAACCATATTAAACTTATCCCTGTTTTAACACTCATACTGTTTTTATCTGCCTAAAATTTCTTTCCGTTGCTTTAATTAACCGCTTATAACATTAATCTCATAAAAAGATTATGTTTGCGTAAAAACTGATTATCTATATTACGAATTATTAAATGTCTGCACAGGTTGACGATCAAGAAATACTAAGCAAGTTTCAGGATGAAAAAACCCGGAACGAAGCTTTTAACCTGTTACTGAAAAAGTATCAGCAAAAAATATACTGGCACGTACGCCGCATGGTCATCAACCATGATGATGCAGATGACCTTGTACAGGAGGTTTTTGTAAAAGTCTGGAAAAACCTGCTGAGTTTCCGCAACGATGCGCAGTTATACACTTGGATGTACCGCATTGCCACCAATGAGTGTATTACTTTTTTGAACCGGAAAAAACTGAAAAACAATGTCCCTTTTGATGATGTTGCTTACGAACTATCAGAATCACTGACGGAATCTGCTTATTTTGATGGCGATAAAGCACAACGTAAATTGCAGAAAGCGATTTTGACTTTGCCGGAAAAACAAAGGCTGGTTTTTAACCTAAAATATTTTGATGAGATGAAATATGAAGAAATGTCTGACGTGCTGGGCACAAGCGTTGGTGCCTTAAAATCATCCTTCCATTTGGCCGTTAAAAAAATTGAAACTTATTTACTTGCAGAAGATTAATGGAAATAGATTTTAAACCTTTTGAAGAAAACTGATTCTATCTATTCGTCATGAATGAGAATACTGAACATACAGACTGGTTGAACGATTACCCCGTTTTGAAAAATCACCAAGGCGTAAATCCGTTCCTGGTTCCTGATCGTTTTTTTGAGGAACAGCGAGAACGAATTGTTTCTGCTGTTTACGCAGAAGAATTGAAGCTAAAAACACCAAATACAGGCTTTAACGTGCCCGAAAGTTATTTTGAAAATATGCATGAACAAGTTTCTTCGGTTGTCGGACTGGAGAAACTGCGTTTCTCAAATGATTCTTCTATTAAATCCGATCAGTTTTTTGAGGAGCAGCAAAGCATCATTGCTGCCCGGATAAAAATAAATGAACATGCTGCAAACGGAAGTGGTTTTACTATCCCGGTGAATTATTTTGATGGATTAACAGATCGTATCACCCAAAAAACAGGTATAAAAGAAGTACAGCCACAGGGAAAAGTCCGCAATTTGTTTACACAAGCAGCCTGGAAATATGCTACTGCGGCTTGTATTGCAGTTGCCGTAACCACCGGGATTTTTGTAAAGCAATATCAATCAGCGCACAATGTGCAAACACAGCTTTCGAGATTGCCAGATGCAGATATTGAAAATTATTTAAAAATTAATGCCGATACTTACGATAATCATATTATTTTAGAAAACAGTATTTCTGATACAGAATTGAATATTGAAAACAATCAGGCAACCAGTGCTGACAGCAACGGAACAATTAAAAATTAAAAAGTTGCGATATGAAATCTTTAAGAGTAACTATGATTAAAAAATACAGCTTTGCCTTAATCCTGATAGTCATATTTACTAAAACGGAATGGACTTTGGCACAAGATTTTCGTGTGCAAGGCCGTACCAACCAGGACAACAGAAGTAATTTTAACAACAACAATGTTGATAACAGTGCAGGGATGCAGAAAATTCAATCGATCAAATTGAATTATATGTCTGATGATATGCACCTGACTTCGGATGAAGCCGCCAAATTTGGCCCGGTTTACAAGCAGTTTCAAAATGAAATGAACATGGTGCTGCACAAAAAAAGACAAAACATACTCAATTCACAAAAAAACGCACAGGATATTGTAAATGATAATTTTGATTATGATTCAAAAATCTTGTCCATCAAAAAACATTACAACGAAGAATTTTCTAAAATACTTCCTCCTGACAAAGTTTTGCACTTTTGGAAAAGTGAGAGAACATTTAATGAAGAAATGATCAAACGCCTCAAATCCAAAAGGGGCAACGACGGAAATTAACAACAGCAAAACTGATTGTCAAAAGGCTTTTAACACATTTGTTAAAGGCCTTTTGTATTTTTGCACATGCTTACCCACCGCCAGCTTTTTTTGCTGAATGTTGCCCAAACATCCAATTCACCAAGATTATTAGAGATTGAACGCGCCGAAGGGCTTTATCTATTTGATGTTGACGGCAAAGCTTACATGGACCTGGTTTCGGGTTTTGCGGTAAGTAACATCGGCCATCGTCATTCGGAAATTGTGCAAGCAATAAAAGACCAGGTGGACTTATATATGCACCTAAGTGTTTATGGCGAATTTGTGCAATCGCCGCAAGTTAAGCTAGCTAAAAAAATTACTTCTCTCCTACCCGATTCACTAAATGCCGTTTACTTCACCAATTCCGGCACGGAAGCGACGGAAGGCGCGATGAAGTTAGCCAAAAGGTTTACCGGCCAACCTGAAATAATCGCTTGTAAAAATGCTTATCATGGCAGCTCTCAAGGTGCTTTAAGTTTGATGGGAAATGAAGAATACAAGCAGGCGTACCGTCCTTTGTTGCCGGGGATCACTTTTATCAATTTTAACCAAAAACAAGACCTTGAACAAATCACAGAGCATACCGCAGCCGTAATTGTAGAAACAATACAGGGAGAAGCCGGAATCCGTGTCCCTGATTTGGATTATATGCTTCTTTTACGGCATAAATGTTTGCAAACGAATACATTGCTAATTTTTGATGAGATACAAACCGGATTGGGACGTACCGGAAAATTATATGCTTTTGAACATTTTGGTATCGTGCCAGACATTTTGCTAACGGCAAAAGCATTTGGCGGAGGAATGCCTTTAGGTGCTTTTATCGCTTCGAAACAGATAATGGATTCTCTTAAAGAAAACCCGATTTTAGGACATATTACTACGTTTGGCGGCCATCCGGTTTGTTGTGCGGCTGGTTTGGCTTCGTTGGAAGTTATTCTGAAGGAAGATTTAATGAAAGATGTTCCCGAAAAAGAAAAGCTCTTCCGCCAATTGCTTCAGCATTGTGAAATCAAAGAAGTGCGCGGAAAAGGATTGATGCTGAGTATCCAACTCAGTAACTTTAATCAGGTGGAAAATGTAAGTAAAAGATGTGTGGAAAACGGCGTAATTGTAGATTGGTTTTTGCACTGCGAAACTGCCTTGCGGGTTGCGCCGCCATTGATTATTTCGTTTGATGAAATCCGAAAAGCTTGTGAAGTGATTTTGGAAGCGATTAATTATTGCTCCTGAACCTGTCATCCCGACGCTAGGAGGAATCTTCATCAAAGCAAAAGGGTTAACAAGGCTTATTGAAAGAAGATTTCTCCCGTTGGTCGAAATGACAGTACGGCTTTATCATACTGTTTTTATCCCTATAAAAACAGTATCAGGCCATTTTATTTCTTTTGATCAAATACGCTTTCAAAACCTGATCGTAGCCATCGTGCAAATTTGCATCTACCAAATCAATATGATATTGCGCACATTTCAATTCCAAGTTATGTCGGTAAGCATTCAAAGCTGACTGATAACCTTCCCGGATTTCGTTTGGATGGACTTTCATTTCTGCCCCGCTTTCCAAATCAACAAAATGATAAGGCCGGTTTTCAAAGTTAAATCCCAGCTCCTTTTGATGGTCAGAAATATTGAAGATCACCACTTCATGCTTGCTATGTTTTAAGTGTTGCATAGCAGCAAAAAGATCGGCTGACTTTTGCTCGTCCATCGCATTTTCCAGCATATCACTAAAAATAATAATCAATGAACGTTTATGGATTTGCCCGGCCAATTGATGCAAAACCTGGGAAATAGTGGTGGCTTGCATGCTTCTTTTATCCTGCAAAATCTTTTCTAATTGCGCGAAAAGATAAAACAAATGTGCGGAAGTTGATTTGGCGGGACTGATAAAATCCACTTGGTCAGAAAAAAGGCAAAGCCCAAAAGCATCGCGCTGCTTTTTGAACAGATACATTAAAGCTGCTGCCGAATAAACTGCAAATTCCAGCTTGCTTAAACCTTTTTCCGGGAAGTTCATGGAAGATGAAGTGTCCAGCACCAAAAAGCACCGCAGATTTGTTTCTTCTTCAAACTGTTTTACGAACAATTTATCCGTCCGGGCCATCAGCTTCCAATCCACGTTCCGTACCGATTCGCCGTTGTTGTAAGCACGATGCTCGGCAAATTCAACCGAAAAACCGTGAAACGGACTTTGGTGCAAACCAGTGATAAAACCTTCTACTACTTGCTTGGCAAGCAGTTCGAGGTTGGCAAATTGTTGGATTTCCTGGTTTAGGCTTAGATTGATGCTCATGAAGTAAAGCTAATGTTTTGAGTTCAATCAGAAATCCAAACACTAAAATTTAGGTGGTAAAAGAAGCATTGATCAGATATAGTATTGATCTTCCAACCTCCTAATCATAGATTGTTCATCAATTGTATCTGATTCAGACTTAAGATAGATTTCTGCTAAAAAAACAGTTTCTTTTGCAATAAGAACGTATGTAATGACTCTAGCACCTCCACTTTTTCCTTTATTTGAACTGGAGACATTTAACCTGATTTTATAAAGATTAGTTCGGAGTTGAATACCTGTTCTTGGTTCTTGTTCAAGCTGGCTAATTAATTTTGAAATATCATCGCGAATACTTCTATATTTTTTAGCAATTCTTTTTAAAGAATGCTCGAAATCAGTCGTATATTTTACTTCAAAGCTCATTTAAAAGGTCTTTGGCAGACTTTAACTCTAACTCGCCTCTTTCCCATTTTTTTATATCAGTTAAAGAGCTTTTTAAAGATTCATAAATCTGCTTTTCCTTTTTATTAAACGGCCGAACTTTTGGCTCAACTTCATCCTTACTTTTAATCTCGTAGTTCAATTCCAGCGCCTTCAAAAATGCTTTAAGTACTTTTTCAGATTTTTTATCCTCCGTGTTAATCGTGAATGTTGCCATAATTACAAACTTAATTATTTTTTTGTAGTTGAATCTGTTATGCAAGTTAACCTAATTTTACACTAAAATTAAGGAGATAAAAGAAGCATCAAAAATCTCAAAAATACAGCACAAAAAAGCCCGGCTTAAATTAAACCAGGCTTTTCAAAAACGTTTATAAGAATTTACACCAATTGTTTGTTCAGTTTGTCTGCCAAAACAGATTTTGGAACCGCACCGATTTGTTTATCAACGATTTCTCCGTTTTTGAAAAACAACAAAGCCGGGATATTACGGATACCAAATTTCATGGAAATACCAGGATTGGTATCTACATTTACTTTTCCTACAACTGCTTTATCTCCGTATTCTTTTGCAATTTCTTCTACAACCGGACCAACCATGCGACAAGGGCCGCACCATTCTGCCCAAAAGTCGACCAAAACTGGTTTATCTGATTTTAGCACAACTTCATCAAAGTTGGCATCTGTAATTTCTAAAGCCATGATATTTATGTTTTATAATGTTTAAACAAATATAGTTAATCAATTTACTTGCCATAGTTGTCCTATGACAATCTGACATTGAACAGATGATAGTATTTTAATTTAAAATAGCCTGATTCTTGGTCAAAACCTGCACACTATCCAAAAAATCATCAGCCGGATTTACTTTAAAACTTCTTGAAGGCATTTCCACCGCAATAGCTTCGTCCTTGTCTTTTACTTGAAAACGAAGCACACAGTTTTTAACCGCATACTTTTGATTGTTCGCTTCCACTAACTCTTGCAAATCGTTTAACAAATTGCCGCAAATTTCATTTAGATTTAGGTTGATGGTAATGGATTTGGTGAGTTTATCACGCAGTTCGGAAAGGAGTTGCATAGAGGAAATCCGTAAATCCCAATTGTCTTTCTGTTTGAATTTTTCTTCAATGTTTCCTTTCACCTGCAAAAAATAACCGTCCAAAAGCAGGTTCTTAAACTTGATGTAATCATCTCCAAACAAGGCAAACTCGTAAGCATCGTTGTAATCTTCCAGCAAAAACGTACTGAAAGGATTTCCGGTCTTGGTCATTTTGTGCTGCACATTGGAAAGCAGGCCGCCCATGCACAATTCACCTTTGCGTTTTAGTTCGTTAAAAGCAGCAACTGTTTCATCTCCTCCTTCGCGGTTTTTCATCTTTTGGATCAGTTTCAAATCAACAACCGTACTGTTGCAAAATTTCTCCAGCTCGAACTTGTAATTGTCCAACGGATGGCCAGTCAGATAAATCCCGATCAAATCCTTTTCGTATTTCAGCTTTTCGATCAACGGATATTCTTCTGCTTCCGGCATTGGTGGTTCCGGGATATAAGAAGCATTTGCCCCGCCAAACAAAGAAACCTGCGAACTGCTTTGGGTTTGCTGGTAGTCGTTCCCGTATTTGATCAGCCGCTCCAAACCTGTTAAAATTCCGTTTTCGGTTTTTACAAAAAACTGGGAACGGTTTAAACCGAAGCTGTCAAAAGCACCGCTGTGGACTAAATTTTCGCAGGATTTTTTGTTGACCGAACGGTTATTGGAACGGCGGGCAAAATCATAGATAGATGGATACGGACCGTTGGCGTTGCGTTCCTCAATGATACTTTCCACCGCTTTTTCGCCTACACCTTTTATGCCTGCTAATCCAAAACGGATTTCCCCGTGTGCATTTACGGTAAAAGTTGTAGAAGATTCGTTTACGTCAGGCCCTAAAACCTGTATGCCCATTTGCCGGCATTCATCCATAAAAAAAGTAATCTTATCAATATTGTTCTGGTTGTTCAACACGGCCGACATATATTCTGCCGGATAATGAGCCTTTAAATAAGCCGTTTGATAAGCCACAAAAGCATAACAAGTGGAATGCGATTTATTGAAAGCATATTGTGCAAAAGCTTTCCAATCGTTCCAGATTTTAGTTAGTTTATCTTTCGGATGTCCTTTTGCCGTTGCACCTTCCACAAACTGCGATTCCATTTTATTTAGGATCTCAATCTGCTTTTTACCCATTGCTTTCCGCAAAACATCCGCATCACCTTTACTAAAGCCTGCTAATTTTTGCGACAAAAGCATCACCTGTTCCTGATAAACCGTGATACCGTAGGTTTCCGAAAGATATTCTTCCATATCAGGCAAATCGTAGGAAATCGGCTCCAAACCGTGTTTCCGTTTGATAAAGTTCGGGATGTATTCCATCGGCCCGGGGCGATAAAGCGCGTTCATGGCAATCAAATCCTCAAACTTGTCCGGTTTTAACTCCCGCATGTACATCTGCATCCCGTCGCTTTCAAACTGAAATGTCCCGTTGGTGTTCCCGGCTTGGTACAGTTCGTAGGTTTTTTGGTCATCCAGCGGCAGTTCATCAATCACAATGTCAATATCATGATTTAATTTGATCATCCGCAAGGCATCTTTCAGGATCGTTAGTGTTTTTAGCCCTAAAAAATCCATTTTGATAACGCCTGCATCTTCTACAACTTTTCCGTCAAATTGCGTAACCAGCAAAGTAGATTCTTTAGAGGTAGCTACCGGTAAAATATTAGTGAGATCTTCCGGTGCAATGATGATTCCGGCAGCGTGTACGCCTGTATTTCTTACTGAACCTTCCAGCTTTTCTGCTTCCCTCAAAACTTTAGCTTTCAGGTCTTTCCCTTTCAGTATTTCCTGTAGTTCCGGAACTTGTTCTATTGCTTTTTTTAAGGTGATGCCTAATGTTTCCGGAACTAACTTTTTGATCGTGTTGACTTCGGACAGCGGCATGTTCATAGCCCTTCCAACATCCTGAATGCTGGTACGTGCGGCCATCGAACCGTAAGTAATAATTTGTGCAACCTGATTTTGTCCGTACTTATCTACCACATAATCAATTACTTTTTGTCGGCCTTCATCGTCAAAATCCGTATCAATATCAGGCATGGATTTACGGTCTGGGTTTAGGAAACGCTCAAACAGCAAATTGTATTTGATCGGATCAATATTGGTGATACCGATACAATAAGCCACCGCAGAACCGGCTGCCGAACCACGGCCCGGTCCAACAAAAACACCCAAGTTACGCCCGGCTTTGATGAAATCGGCCACAATCAGAAAGTAACCGGCAAAACCCATCGTCTTGATCGTGAACAATTCAAAATCCAACCGCTCCTGAACTTCCAGGCCTATTTCATGGTAACGTTCTTTAGCGCCTTTATAAGTCAAGTCTTTCAGGTATTCCCACTGGTTTAACACATCTGCTTCCGCTCCATGGTGTATCTTAAATTCCGGCGGGACAGGAAAGTTAGGCAGTAAAATGTCGCGCTTTAATTTAAGGTGTTCTACTTTATCAACAATTTCGTTCGTATTGTCCAAAGATTCCGGGATATCCTGAAAAAGCTGGCCCATTTCGGCCTGTGTTTTAAAATAAAACTGATCGTTCGGGAAACCAAAACGGTAGCCTTTTCCGCCTTCTTCATCTGTCGCAATCGGCGTGCTTTGCATATCGCCGGTGTTTACACATAATAAAATATCATGCGCATTGGCATCCTGCTGGTCAACGTAGTGCGAATCATTGGAGCATATTACTTTTACCTCATGTTTTTTAGCAAATGACGTTAGTACTTTGTTGATCTTTAATTGTTCCGGGATATCATGGCGCTGCAATTCGATGTAATAATCATCTCCGAACAAATCCAGCCACCACTTAAATTCTGCTTCGGCTTCTTGCTCGCTATTTTTTAAAATGGCCTGCGGGACAGAAGCACCGATACAGCAGGTAGTCGCAATTAAACCTTTATGATATTTTAAGATCAATTCCTTATCAATGCGCGGCCATTTGCTGTATAGGCCTTCGATGTAGCCCAACGAACATAATTTGATGAGGTTTCGGTAGCCTTCCGCGTTTTTAGCCAGCAGCAACTGGTGGTAGCGAACATCTTTTTTATCTTTGGTAAATTGTTTTTTATGACGGTCGTCCACTACGTAAAACTCACAGCCGACAATGGGTTTAACATTATGTTTTCCTGCTTCGGCCACAAATTTGAACGCACCGAACATATTCCCATGATCGGTAATTGCCATCGCTTTCATGCCATCGGCAGCAGCTTTTTTAAAAAGTTTGGTAACGTCCGCAGCACCATCCAGCAGCGAAAACTGGGTGTGCACATGTAAATGAGAAAAATCAGGCATAAAAGAAGTATGTGCCGCAAATTTATCAAAAACTATATTTGCTGCCACAGAATGTGGAAAAGGATTACATAAAATGACATTGCATTCTATTTTTTTTACAGAACAATTTTTACATACTTTGGTATCAATTAATTATGGCAAACACGGGTTTGTGTATGTTTGATAAAAATAATGTTTAGGCCTGTTTAAATTTTGTTCAATCTATTTTTTATGCTTCTTTTATCGTATAAAAAACGGTGTGCTTTGTTTACGGTTGATCGTTCATGGTTCATTGCTGATAACTCATACCTGATACCTCACAGCTCATACCCAACAAACACACAAACACCAATTATTTAGGGCTAAAAGAAGTATGATGATTTTTTTAGTTATAAATTTAAACAGACTTTTAATTACAAATAAATTTTGGAAAAATACGGACGCATATTTCTTAAAATTGTACTCTGGCTTATCGTAAGTGTGATTGCACTTATTTTGCTTGTAGTTGTATTGATCCAAGTACCGGCAGTACAAAATTTTGCCAAAGACAAAGCAGTAAGTTTTTTAGAAGGCAAAATACATACGCCGGTCAGGATCGGCCATATTTCTTTAGATTTTCCAAAGTTGCTTGTGCTTAATGATGTTTATTTTGAAGATCAGAAAAAAGACACTTTACTGGCCGGTGAAAAGTTGAAGGTTGACATCAGTTTGCTTAAACTGCTGCATAATCAGGTAGAAATAAACGAGGTGAACCTGCAAGGCATCACTTCGCACATCAGCCGCACATTGCCCGATAGTGCTTTTAACTTTACCTATATCATCAAAGCTTTTGCAAGCCAGCAAAAAGTTCAACCCAAGCCAAATGATACGGCTTCGATGAAGTTTTCAATCAGTAAAATCAACCTCGACCGAATCAAAATCAAGTATAACGATGCGGTTTCTGGCAATGATGTTGCTTTTTACTTAGGCCATTTCGATACCAATATCAAAGATTTTAATTTGGACAAGATGAAATTTACGGTTCCGAAGATTACGCTTTCGGACGTAAATGCAAAGGTAATCCAGCATCAGGTAGTTGCTGCCGCCGCTTCAGCCGCCACGGATACGGCTTCATCTAAACCAATGAACCTTGACCTGAAATTAGGTGTGATTGACCTGTCTAAAATCAAAGTGGATTATCAGAATGAAGCAACGGCACTGAAAACGAAAGTTGATTTGGGCAAGTTTTTGGCAGAGTTGGACAGTTTGGACATGAAAAACCAACGGGTGGTGATCAAAAACATTGTATTAAATCAAACTAAAGCAGCCATGTCAACCGGCCGCCCTTCCACCGCCGCTGCCGTAAAAACCAATGTAAAAGAAGCAGCCAAAACAGCAGTTGACAAAGACACTACAACAAAAACAGCAGCAGAAGAAAAAGGATGGACCGTTAAATTGGCCAAAGTTGCTTTTGCCGACAACGATATCCAGTTTGACAACAACGCACAAAAAGCGGCTGCCCGTGGCATTGATTATATGCATTTGAACCTGAAAGGGTTAAATGTAGATGCGGATAATATTTTGTACAGCCCGACAACTATTTCCGGAAAAATAAACCAGTTTGCTTTTAGCGAGAAAAGCGGCGTGCAGGTCAAAAATTTTCATACACAATTTTTATACGGGCAAAAACAGTCTTTCTTTAAAAACTTATATTTAGAAACCCCGGGAACGATTATCCGGGATTACATTGAAGTTAGGTATCCTTCCATATCAAGCCTTAGCAGTAACCTGGGCGAATTACAGTTGAACGCAAATTTCACACACAGCAGGTTAGCTTTTAAAGATGTGCTAAATTTTGTACCGACACTTGCCGCAACGCTTCCATTCAAAGGTAATGCAAACGGCATTTTGAACGTTGACGGAAAAATCAGCGGAAAAGTAAACGACCTGACCATCCAAAATTTGAACATTACCGGAATAGGACAAACCAAGATCAGTGCTTCGGCACACTTAAAAGGTTTGCCGGATGTAAACAAAGCTTATTTTGACCTCAACATTAAAGATTTCAGCACAACCGGCCGTGATATTGCCCGTTTGGCTCCTACAGGTTCAATCCCGTCCAGCATCCGTATCCCTGAAAATTTGGGTTTAAAAGGAACGTTTAAAGGAAGCATCAAAAATTTCAATACCAACATGGTACTGCGCTCCAGCTACGGCAATATCCATGCTATTGCCGGTATGAGCAGCGGCCGCAAAAAAGGCAGCGAAGTTTATAACGCGGACATTAAAATGGATAATTTTAATGTTGGCAAACTAATTAAACAGGAAAAAACAGTTGGGCGCTTAACCTTAAATGCCAAAGTAAAAGGTTCGGGAACCAGTGTAAAAAATGCGAATGCCCAACTACAAGCTAATGTAATCCGTGCAGATGTGAAAGGATATGTTTACCGCAATTTAGTATTGAAAGGAACCGCAAGAAATGGTTTGATCAACACAACGGCGCGGATGAAAGATCCGAATATTAATTTTGCTTTAAATGCAAAAGTAAATATGGCCAATAAGTATCCGGCCATAAATGCGACGCTTAATCTTGACAGTATCAATTTGCAACGCTTGCATTTTGCAAGCAGCGAGCTTCGTTTACATGGCAAAATTGTAGCTGATATTCCTACAGCCAATCCGGATTACCTGAATGGAACTGTGCAGATAACAAATTTATTAGTTGTGCAAAAAGCGCAGCGCATCCAATTGGATTCCATCAGCATTGCATCTACCGCCAATGCAGACAGTTCTACCTTGAAAATAAAATCGCAGATATTAAGTGCCCGAATGGCCGGAAAATATAAACTGACAGAAGTTGGAACGGCATTGCAGTCCACTATTAACAAATATTATAATACAGGCGGAACAGCGACGAAACTAAAGTATTCACCAGAGAATTTTACTTTTCAGGCAGTCATCACCAAAACCCCTTTATTAACCCAGTTTGCCCCTGATTTAAAACAATTAGATCCGGTAAGATTGAACGGGCATTTTAACAGTGATGCCGGTGATTTGACGATAAACGGAGAAATACCAAATACGGTTTACGGTGTTAATGTGATCAGCAATTTAAAATTGGCAATCAACACCGGCAACAACGCTTTGAATTATAATTTTACTGTTGATAAAATTGCGACTTCGTCTATCCAAATATTAAATACAAGTGTAAGCGGCAATGCACAAAATAATAAATTGGCTTTAAATGTAAGTGTAAAAGATAAAAGCCTGAAAGAGCAATACAAGATTGCTGGTGTGCTAAATGCTTTGGGCAATCAATATGAATTCCGCTTGCTGCAAAATGGTTTGGTCTTGGACTACGATCCTTGGACAGTTAGCGCAGACAATGCTTTGCAATTCGGGGCAAAAGGTATTTTGGCACATAATTTTAACATCAACAACAATAGCCAAAAACTTGGTATCAACAGTACAAGCACAACCCTGAACAGTCCGGTTGCGGTTACCTTTCAAAATTTTAAGATTGAAACTTTAATCCAGATTGCCGAAAAAGATTCGTTAGATATTGGCGGTACCATCAATGGAAATGCGCTGGTTAGTAATTTTGCCAAAAGCCCGGTTTTTACTTCTGATCTGAATATCAAAAACTTCAACTTTAAAGCTGATACTTTGGGTGATATTGCGATCAAAGTGAACAACCAGCAAGCCAATACTTTTGCAGCCAACGTTGGCATCACAGGAAAAGGCAACGAAGTAAAACTGGATGGCTTATATTACACGAACCAACCGAACAACAATATTGACCTTAATTTGAATATTATAAAACTGAACATGAAGAGCATTGAAGGCTTTACGTTGGGCAGCTTACGCAATACTACCGGTGACCTTAGCGGACAACTAAAAATCGCCGGTTCCTCTGCTGCACCTCAAATAAATGGTGATGTCAACTTTAATAAAGTAGGGTTTAATGTTTCTATGCTCAACTCCTATTTTCGGTTAGATAACGAGAAGGTTAGCTTTAACAGTGCTGGAATGGCTTTTAACAATTTTGCGCTTGTAGATTCTGCCGGTAATAAAGCAACCATAAACGGAGCGGTTTACACCAAAACTTTTACCGATTTTAAATTCGGTCTGGACATCAACGCCAATAATTTCAGGGCAATTAATTCTACCAGGGAAAATAATAAGCTTTTTTATGGCAAGTTATTTTTAAATACACGGCTTAAAATCCGCGGAGATTTAAGCAAACCTGTAGTAGATGGCAATCTGGTGGTGAATGACAGAACAGATATGACCATCGTTTTGCCGCAAAGTGATCCGGGAATTCAAGACAGGAAAGGTGTAGTTGTTTTTGTAAACCATAGTGCGCCAAAACTGGATTCTATCCTCTTGGCTAAACAGCGTGATTCTGTTGCTAAATCTGATATTACCGGGATGGATGTCACTGCTAATATCACCATCAATAAAAACGCTAATTTCAATATTGTGGTAGATGAAAGCAATGGCGATATAGTGCACATTAAAGGAGAAGCACAACTAAATGCAGGTATAGACCCAAGCGGAAAAACTAATTTAACAGGAACCTATACAGTTAATACTGGTTCATACTCTTTGGCTTACGGACCTGTAAAACGCGATTTTACGTTTAAACAAGGCAGTACCATTACCTGGACGGGCGACCCGACTAGTGCTAATATTGATCTAACAGCAGTTTATGTTGCTAATGTGCCTCCTATTGATTTAGTGGCGGACCAATTAAGCTCGGAAACAGAGCAAACAATGTACAAGCAAAAGCTCCCTTTCAATGTGAACCTAAATTTAAAAAATGAGTTATTGAAACCCACCATTAGCTTTGATATCATCCTGCCTGATAGTAATTACACTGTTTCATCTGAGGTGGTCAATAATGTAGATGCAAGGTTAGCCCAGATCAGGCAAGATCCAAATGAGCTGAATAAACAAGTTTTGGGAGTACTTGTTTTAGGGCATTTCATTGGTGATAACCCATTGCAAAGTTTGGGCGGAAGTACAGGTGTCCAAGGATATGTACGTAACAGTGTAAGTGGTTTATTATCTGATCAGTTAAACAAGCTGGTAGGAAATTCTATCGCTGGTGTTGATTTAAATTTTGGGTTAACTTCCGGAGAAGATTATTCTACGGGTACAGCACAAAACAGAACAGATTTGAATGTAGCACTATCTAAAAAGTTTTTAAATGACCGGCTAAGTGTTTCTGTAGGAAACAATTTCAACTTGGAGGGGCAGAATCAACCCGGACAGAAAGCAAGCACGATTGCGGGCAATGTTACTGTTGGTTACAAACTGACTAAAGATGGGCGTTTTGCTTTACGCGCTTATCGCAGGGATGAATATATCGTAATTCAGGGGCAGGTTGTTGAAACCGGGATAGGATTTTCTTTTACTGTTGACTATAACAAGTTTAAACAAATTTTCAAATCATCCGAACAATTAAAAGAAATGCGCCGGCGAATTAAAGAGGATAAGAAGGAAAAGAAAGAACAAACTACAAACTAAATTCCATGATCAAATCTATAAGATATTTACTGTTTCTTACCATTTTTTTGCAGGCCTGCAGCAATACCAAATACTTAACAGGTAATCAAAAACTGTATGTTGGCGGAAAGGTAAATATCATAAACAAAGGCCTGAAAAAGAGTGATCGAAAAGGATTAACGGATGAATTAACCGGTTTACTAAGGCCAAAACCAAATTCTACTATTTTAGGATTAAGACCGAAATTGTATCTGTATAACATTACCAGAACAACCAAGAAAAAAGGACTAAAACATTATCTAAATTCTAAAGGTGAGGCTCCGGTTTTGGTAAGTGCTGTTGATCTTGATAAAAACAGCAAAATTTTAGTTAACAGGCTGCAAAATGAAGGTTACTTCCAGGCAGATGTTACAGGTGATACTGTTAGCAAAAATAAAAAAGTAACTGCTATTTATACCGTTAACACCGGGCCAGGTTATACTATTAAAAAAGTAACCTTTCCGACTTCAAACAATAGCCTCGATACGGCTATTGCCGGTATTGCTAATAAAAGCTTATTAAAGATCGGGGATAAATATAATTTGGATGTTATCAAAGCAGAAAGAGACAGAATCGACGCTACGCTCAAAGAAAGAGGATTTTATTATTTTGCTCCAGAAGATTTAGAAGCTCATGTTGATAGTACAAACATAGGAGATCATCAGGTAACTATCGACATGCAAGTAATCAATACTACACCTGGCAAAGCACGCGATATTTATAAAATCAACAACATTTATGTTTATCCCAATTACTCCTTGCGGGATACTTCTTTAATGTTGGATAAAGCTGTAAAATATGATACTTACAACGTAATTCAAAAAAGGCTGACTATAAAACCTTTTGTATTTAAAAATACGGTTCAACTAAAGCCTGGAAATGTTTATAACCGTACGGATCATAACAAATCCTTGAGTAAGTTTATCAATCTGGGTCCTTTCAAATATGTAAAAAATCGTTTTGAAGAAGTTTCTACAGACTCTCCCAAGCTTGATGTTTATTACTTCCTAACTCAGTATCCAAAAAAATCCTTGTCTTTTGATGTATTAGGACGTACAACATCAGCCAATTATAACGGTGCCCAGCTTAACCTGAACTTTCGTAACCGCAATACTTTTAAAGGTGCAGAATTATTAACGGTAACTTTGTTTGGTAGTACAGATGCACAAGTATCAGGTCAGTTTGGTGGTGGTCACCCGCTAACACAAGTAGGTTTGCAAACAACATTATCCTGGCCACGGTTTATCAGTCCGTTTAAATTTAAAAATGACAACGCTTATATTCCGCATACCAACTTATCAGTCGGCTATTCTATTGTAAATCGTGTTGGATTGTATAACCTGAACTCTTTCAATGGTTCCTTTGGTTATCAATGGCGAGAAAACACACACAGATCGCACGAATTAAACTTTCTGACGGTTACTTATGTTAAGCCAGCAAGTGTGGATACGGCTTATACAAATAACCCCTTGTATAAAAATAACCCTTCTTTAAAACACGTAACTGATCCGCAGTTTACTTTCGGCCCAACTTATAGTTATACCTATACCAATACCACAGAATCCTATCGTACTAATACGGTTTATTTCAATACTAAAATTGGTCTTTCGGGTAATATAATCGGTTTAGTGAGTGGAGCTGACACTTTGGGCGAACATGTAAAAACTATTTTCGGAACGCCGTATAACCAATATATCAAACTGGAAAACGAATTCAGATTTTTTCATAAGGTTAACAGCACAAGCCAGATTGCAGCACGTTTAATTGCAAGCGCCGGATTACCTTATGGGAATTCTACTATTTTGCCTTATAGTCAGCAGTTTTTTATAGGCGGCCCAAATAGTTTGCGCGGTTTTCGGGCACGGTCTATCGGACCAGGAACGGTCAATCCTATCCAGTACGGAACAAGTAGTGGATTTTTGGCTGATCAGTCCGGTGATATAAAACTGGAAGGAAACTTGGAATATCGGCCAAAATTATTCAGTATTGTTTACGGAGCTTTATTTGCCGATGCAGGTAACGTTTGGAATGCAAAACCGCATCAGGCAGGTGGAACCATCGGAACAAACTTTTTATCACAAATGGCAGCCGATGTTGGTTTCGGTTTGCGGTTTGATGCAAGTGTTTTGGTATTGCGTACTGATTTAGGTTTCCCGGTGCTAAAACCTTATACTTCAATAAACAGCAGTTTAAATACCAATAAACCTGTTTTCAATTTAGCCATTGGTTATCCTTTTTAACCTGGATTTTTACCGATAAAAGAAGCATGTGGATTTAAGCCTGTTTTACTTTCAATGTTTTAATTTTAGCAGATACTAATTTTACATGCCTAAAAAAAGCATTCCATTAGAGCTGATTGATTTAAACGGAAACGGTTTCCACTTGTTGGTAAACGTAACAGTGTTTAAAAAGCGTTATAAATTGGTTTTAGATACCGGTGCTTCTAAAACGGCTTTTGATAAAACTTTACTCTTGGATTTGATCCACGAGGACGAACTGAAAAACTCTGGCCATTTAACAACTGGTTTGGGCACGAATGATATGCAATCTTTCACTACTTCAATCTTAGATTTTTATGTAGGAAAATTTCATATCCCAATATTGGAAGTTGCTGTTTTAGATTTATCTGCTATCAATATCGCTTACCAAAATTTAGAAATTGCACCTGTTTTAGGCGTTTTGGGCGGAGATATTTTGATGGAATATCAAGCAATTATCAATTATGAAAATTGTAGAATAGTTTTGAAAAGTGCGGAATAATCAAGTCTCACCTTTAAATAAAGTAGCATAAGTTTTTTAGGTGATAAAAGAAGTATTAAGGGTTTTAAATGGATTAAAAATCCCAAGCTCAAAGAACCGGATTGCAAATCCGGACCAATGGATATATTTCCTATAAAATTGAATCAAAAGAAATAAACGTGATCTATTTATTAAAAAGTTTGCCAAATTGCCGCATCGCATCAATTACGGGGACAAATAGTTTGCCTTTTTCAGTTAATGAATATTCTACTTTTGGCGGAACTACCGGATAAACTTTCCTGCTGACCAATCCATCTCTTTCTAATTCTTTTAAATGCTGTATCAGCATTTTTTCCGATACATTTTCCACTTCTTTTTTCAGTTCACTAAATCGTAGGCATTGTTTTTCTGACAAACGATGCAGAATAAGAACCTTCCATTTTCCATTAATGGCATTTGTTGTTAGCTCTATCGGACAGCTAAATTCATAATTGCCCAACTTATAAATAGCCGGGTTTAATTCTATTTCCATTTTATTTTTCATCCTAATTGATTAAAGGTCAACTATTATTACCAATCAGTTATTTACATACTATTTGGTAAGTACTTGTATAAAGGTAAGTATTACTTTAGGTTTGCATAAAAATTAATAAAAAATGACAACTGAAAAGTTAAACGCAACTCTTAATGAAACTTTTACGCATCAGTTTGCGGAAGTAAATGGTTTTAATTTACATTACGTTATCGAAGGAAAAGGCGAAGCTTTGGTTCTATTGCATGGCTGGCCGCAGACCTGGTATGCGTTTAGGCATATTATACCCGAATTATCAAAACGTTTTACGGTAATCGTACCTGATTTGAGGGGTTTGGGTGATTCTGAAAAGCATAGTTCTGGATATGATATTTATACGGTGGCCGATGATATTTATAAATTGGTACAGCATTTAGGCTATAAGGAAATTAATTTATTAGGACATGACTTTGGTGCGAATGTAGCTTATGCTTATGCCGCTTCTCATCGGGAAGAAGTAAGAAAACTTGTTTTTTTAGACGTTGGTATTATGGATTCTTCTTTGGAAAAAATACCGTTGATAGCCCGCGAAGGAAAATCATTATGGTGGTTTCCATTTCACATGTTGAGAGATTTGCCTGAAGAACTCATAAAAGGCAATGAAGCTGTTTATTTGAATTGGTTTTATAAAAACGCCACCTATAATCAATCCGCTTTTTCAGCGCAAGACATCAACGAATATGTTCGGTGTTATTCAAAACCCGAAGCGATGAAAACCAGTTTTGAATATTATCGGAATATTCTTAAAAATATAGACAACAATAATGTACAATCAAAAATAAAATTGCAAATGCATGTATTGGCTTTGGGCGGCGACAAAAGTTTTGGAATGAAACCTTATTATTCCTGGTCAACAGTTGCTGAAAATGTAAAGGGTGGTATCATTGAAAACTGCGGACATCATATTGCAGAAGAACAACCGGAAGCTTTATTGCAGCAATTAAAGTTGTTTATGCAGTGGTAAAGTCCAAGCCCGAAAAAGGGCAGAAATACGAAATTTTGGTGTCAAAATGATTGGCTGTACGTCAATATCGGCTTTACTATTTCTGTTATTATATCCAATACTTAGTTGTAAAAGGTTACCTAGAATGTCTTTTCAAAATGTCTTGCTAATGTAAAGAGGCTTTGCTATGGGTGCAGTCAAAGCTCGTCAGCCCAACCTTTGCATAAGCTCAAACTAAAAAACTGAATTTGAGCCTTTCTCCGTTAGCCCCGCTATTATAAAGTCTTCATGTTAGTGATTGGACTTCGTCTTCACGCTAAAAATGCAGCCGCAAACTCTTTGGCGAAATCTTTCATTTTCACTTTTCCAAATGTGGGTTTGTTTTTGTAAAAATCTTCAAACAAAACACCGCCGCGCTTACATGCATTCTGTTCTACCAAACCTTTGGCACTATTTGGATTCATTCCGGCTGATATCAAAGCTTTCAGCCATTGCTCATCAGAAATGGTTACCCATTTCAAATCCGGTTTGCCAATTGCTTCGCCTAATATTTCTGCCATAATATTTGGAGTAACTTCATCGCTTGCTACATATCGGATTTTCCTATCCGGCCCATTTTTAATTTCAATTTCTTCAGCTACAGCACCGGCAACATCTTTTGGAGAAGCCCAAAGCTCTTTTTCGTCACCACCATAAATTGACATCATTTGCCCCCGTGTTTTTATGGCACTCACGAAAAAAAACAAGTTGTAATACAAGCCGGCGGGACGCATAAATGTGATTGATACATCCCCTGGCAATTGTTTCAGAATATTTTCCACTTCATGTGAAATATAATAAAGAAAGCCGCTGACCTTATCTAAATGAGCACCCAAAGCGCTTAGATAAACGATACGTTTTACACCTGATTGCTGAATGGCTTGTACATAATTATTACCCAGCTTTTTGTAATAGGCAGTAATGTCGAGACTATGGTCAAAAAAATCAACTGGCGGCACGATAAGGTATACAGCATCTGCACCTGTAAAAATAGCTGTAAGAAAATCAACGTCCTCTAAATTGCCAATGGCAGCCGTAGCCCCTAACGCTTCAATGTCATTTTGTTTTTCCGGTTTACTGCTGATAACAGTTACTTCATGTCCTTTTTGTACTAACTCATTTGTTAGTGGTTTACTGATGTGTCCTAACGACCCTGTAATTACTACTTTCATGGTTTATTGTTTTGTTATAATGCGAAATTAAACCGGCATTATGACAAGGGTATGTCAGGGGTGTTGAACTTTTTTTCTTTTGCATTTAAGTACTCCTGAAGTGTCAATTTGTGTGGTTTAAAACTTAATTCAAGGGGTTCAATTCTTAAAATCCTGTCTAAGCGAAACATTTTGTAATCCTTTCTTAATCGGCAATACGCAATAAGCGTCCAGCTCTCTGAGATGCATCGGTAAAACCGGACAGTAGGATTTGCTTAAATTAGCAAACCGATGCAAGGAAAAAAGTTGGATAAGCCCCGTAGGAAATACGATGCTGAATTTAAGAATGATGTTTTAAAAATGATATCTGCCGGACGTGCGGTGCAGGATATATCTCATTCCTTGGGAATCAATTCGAAAATGATCTACAGGTGGAAAGCTCAGCAAAATGAAGCTTTGGGGCTAAAAGGACCATTGCCTGATGTTGTTACCGGCCCTGTTTTTGATGCAGATCACGAACAATTAAAGGCCAGGATACGCGGATTAGAGCAGGAAAGAGATATTTTAAAAAAAGCGTTGGGCATTTTCAGTCGGGGGATTTAAAGCAGGTGTATGCATTTATTCTTTCCCAGGAACAGTTCTTTCCGGTGATATTGATGTGTGGTGTTCTTTCGGTAAGCCGGAGTTGCTATTGTCTTTATCGTAAACGTAGCAATGATCCTCAAGATACTGAAGAACAACAAATAGAAGCGATGGTGATAGCTGCTTTCACGTTGCATAAGCGGCGTTATGGCATCCGGCGGTTGTTACCGGAACTGGCAGGCCTGGGCTTGAAGATAGGGCATTACAAGGTGCGAAGGATATTAAAGGAGAACGGATTAATAGCGGTCCAGCCCAAATCATTCGTGCCTCGTACAACCGATAGCAGGCACCCATATCCGGTCAGCCCTAACCTGTTAAAGGAACGGGCTCTTCCTGTAACGATCAATGAAGTGTGGGTAGGCGATATTACCTATATTCCATTGACCGGCGGTGGTTGGGGTTGTCTGGCTGGCTGTCTGGATGGACTTGTTTTCCCGTAAAATAACCGGCTGGCAGTTCTTAGGGAATATGAAAGAAGATCTGGTCGTACAGGCTTTTAAAAAGTCCTTGGGTAACCGAAACGCGGGTAAAGATCTGATCGTTCACTCAGACCGCGGCGGGCAATATGCCGGGAATATATTTCGCGGATTACTGATAGGGCATGAACTGCTTCAAAGTATGAGTGGGGCAGATAATCCTTATGATAATGCTTTTATGGAATCCTATTTCTCCAGGTTTAAGGCTGAATTGTTGCAAGGTGGAACTTTTGATGGTTTGGAAAATGCCCGTAAAAAGATTTTTGAATTTATAGAGATGTACTATAATCCTGTTCGCAGGCATTCGTCACTGGGCTATATCAGCCCAATGGCTTTTGAGCGACAGATGAGTTATCAACAAAAACAGGAATCCGGATAAAAAGAAAAAAAGAAGCAAAAAAAGAAAAACAAACAACAAGTTATTATTAACTATATTTAAAAAACTAAGAGAGTCCTCTGTCCTGTTAAACCGTCACACCTCAGCGAGTTTAAAAAGCTATTGGTCAGTCACCTGCGGACAATCAAGAGTCCTTCAGCTTACGCCGCGAAATTAAACGTCTCTGAATCCTATTTGAAAGAGGCGCTGAAAAAAACCACCGGCTTCCCGGTAAGCTACTGGATACAGCAGGAATTGATGATGGAAGCGAAACGGCTATTGTATTACAGCCAGCTAAATGTTAAGGAGATTGCCCATAATCTGGGCTATGAAGACCATTCTTATTTTTCACGCTTTTTCCGAAAGGCGGTTGGCATACCCACATTGACCTTTCGTGAACAATACCGTAAATAGTCCTATCATTACCCCGAAGCAGCTATTTCTTTTGCTCAAAGGTCCATGTTCCTTTGTATAGTTAATAATTTATACATGGAAACCTATATTTCACATCATTTAAAAAAACATGCGGGAAGTACTATCAAATCAGCCTTGCTGAAAAAGGGATACGTACCCGAAGCGCGACCGGGTAAATATTCCTGTCAGAATATCGAGGTAAGAGCCTATCAGAAACTTCGTTTGCTGGGACTAAGTGAAAATGCGCTAAAACCGGCATCAATATTATCTGGCGGCCAGCAGAAACACGTAGCGATAGCGCGGGCCTTAATCAACGCTCCCTTAATTATTAGCGGCGACAAGCCAACCAGCAACCGGGATTCAAAAATACTGACATCTTTTTTAATGAATTTAAACACCTCTTCGTTGAATTTAAGCAAATGGTCATTGCTGTTACGCATGACAATGTCATTGCTGTTACGCATGATAATGTTTTTGCTGCAAAATCAGACCGGTATCTTGTATAAATAATGGATGGCCCGATTCTGAAAAGCTAAATAACTTTTTCTGAAACGGGCAGGATTAGCAATCGATTTTCCCCTTGAATTGCCAGACTTACCCCAAAATTACATGCAGTTTGAGACAATTAAAAAACCAGCTGCAACTACCTAATACTTTAATGTCACAATGATAAATAAAATGATTTTGAAACGACAAACCTTATTAATAATTATTAACTGCCTGCTTCTGGTGATGCCGCACGTGGCCTTGGCGCAGAGTAACTTTACCCTTAGCGGAAATATAAAGGACAGTGCCACTGGCGAGCTGCTGATCGGCGCTTCCGTCAGGATACAGGAGTTGCCGCAAAAAGGGACTTCTTCGAACAACTATGGTTTTTATTCTATTGTTGCGTTAAAAGGTGAATATACGCTCATCTGTTCGTATATCGGTTATCAGGCCATTGTTACCAAGGTGTCCCTCAATAAAAACACCAACTTCAACATTTCGCTAACCTCGAAGGGCGAGTTGAAAGAGGTAGTGGTCAGCTCTAACAAACCCAACAACGATCAGGTGGCAAGTCCTCAAATGGGTGTTGAAAAGTTGAACATGGAGCAAATAAACAACGTGCCTGTCGTACTGGGGGAAAAGGACATTTTAAAAACGATCACGCTGATGCCCGGCATTAAATCGTCAGGGGAAGGGAACACCGGTTTTTATGTACGCGGAGGGAATACCGATCAAAACCTCATCCTCTTAGATGAAGCCACGGTGTACAATTCCTCTCATTTACTTGGCTTTTTCTCAACCTTTAATTCAGATGCGATCAAGGATGTGACTATCTATAAAGGCGGGATGCCTGCTGAATATGGCGGGCGGCTATCATCTGTATTGGATGTAAAAATGAATGATGGTAACAATAAAGAATATACCGTTCAGGGCGGGATAGGACTGATCGCCTCGCGGCTAAAAGTAGAGGGACCCATTGTAAAGGATAAGGGTTCTTTTATGGTCAGTGGGCGTACTACTTATTTAGGATTATTTTTAGGACTTTCGTCCGATTCAACAATCAAGCACAGCAATATTTCTTTCTATGATTTGAACATGAAGGCAAATTATCACTTTGATAATCACAACTCAATTTACTTATCCGGTTATTTTGGCAAGGATGTTTTGAAAGTAGCCAATACTTTCGGTACCAATTGGGGAAATTCAACCGGTACCATCCGTTTCAATCATGTATTTAATGACAGGCTGTTTTCCAATACGGCATTCATTGCCAGCAGCTATAATTACAAGATACAAAGTTTAAGTACGGGGAATAGTTTTGACGCAACTTCAAAAATCAATGACCTTGATTTCAAGGAAGATCTGCAATATTCGACAAGCAGCAATCACACCGTTAAATTTGGCGTGAACGTTTTACATCATACCATAGACCCAGGCCAGGTCAGGGCGCCGCAAAACTCAAGCGTCAATAACTTTAATGTGGAAAAAAGATATGGCTATGAAAGCGCCGCTTATTTTGATGATGAATGGAAAGTGACGGATAAATTTACTTTGCTTCACGGCCTCCGGGTGAGTGATATGCTCCTATTAGGACCCGGGACTTTTAAAACTTATGATGCAGCAGGTAAGACATTAACTTCTAAAACTTACGCTTCCGGTAATGTGGTAAAAAATTATCTCAACCTGGAACCGCGCTTTTCGGCAAGTTACCTGCTCAATAATGAAAACTCTGTCAAAGCTTCGTACAATCGAAATACCCAAAACATCCACCTGCTTAGTAACTCCACAGGCGGTTCACCTATAAACATATACGAAATGAGCAGCAATAACATCAAACCTGAAATTTCTAAACAGGTGTCTGCAGGGTGGTTTAGAAACTTTAACGATAACAAATACGAATTTTCTGCAGAGGTCTATTATAAATGGCTGCAGAACCAGATCAATTACAAAGACGGCGCACAACTGATTTTCAATCAGGATGTCGAATCCCAATTAGTATACGGATCGGGCAGGGCGTATGGGATAGAACTGTTCTTAAAGAAAAAGTACGGCAGATTCAACGGATGGGCAGGCTATACGTTGTCGAAGACAGAGCAAAAATTCCCCACGATCAACAACGGCAATTATTTCCCGGCCACGCAAGACCGGACACATGATCTTTCCATAGTTGGCATTTACAGATTGACCAAAAGGTGGACCCTTTCCAGCACGTTCACTTACAGTACCGGCAATGCGATTACCTATCCTACCGGCAAGTATGTTAATGGCGGCCTTACGACTTTCTCTTATTCAGGGCGGAATGGCTACCGGGCACCTGCCAACAACAGGCTGGATATTGGCGCTACTTTGGAAGGCAGGGAGCATAAAAAATACCACTCCAGCTGGACTTTTAGTGTTTATAATGTTTATGGCCATTACGACCCCTATACCATCACTTTCCGCGACAGTAAAACAAACCCCAATACAACGGAAAGCGTGATCACAAGTATATTTCCTACACTTATACCGTCAGTTACCTGGAACTTTAAATTTTAAATTAAAAATTATGAAAAATATAATAATATTCAAGCTGGTCATTTTATGCAGTATCGCTTTGACATTAGCTTCTTGCGAAAAGGTGATTGATGTTAAGATGAACAATGCTACAGGTAAAATAGATATTGAAGCCAACCTTACGAATGTACAGGGACAGCAAATTGTTTACATCAGGCAAAATGTTCCTTTTACAAATACCAATACCTATCCGCCGGTAACAGGCGCAAGTGTAACTATCAGCGACCAGGCAGGAAATACTTATCCTTTTGTTGAAGGCCCTTCCGGCACCTATGCTATCAATAACCTGGTAGGTGTAACGGGCAATACCTATCAACTTATGGTGAATGCAAAAGGGAGCATATACACTGCTAAATCAATCATGCCTGCCGCGATTAATTTGGATACGATATTATCAAAAAACGATCCTTTCGGGGGTACTAAACGCAAGCAGCTTATCTCAGTGGTGTACAAAGACCCGGCAGGAGTACCTAATCAATACCGGTTTGTTATGTATGTTAACGGCGTACAGGTAAAGCGGGTTTTTGCCTTTAATGATGAGTTTACAGATGGCAAAACCAACACGACCGACTTAGATCAGGATAATATTGACATTTATCCTGGCGATAGCATAGAAGTTGAAATGCAATGCATAGACCAGCCCATTTATACATACTGGTATACACTTTTGCAGCAGGGAGACAGGGGGCCTGTTGGTTCGGTTGCTCCTTCCAATCCGCCAACCAACCTAAGTAATAATGCACTGGGCTACTTTAGTGCACACACGACACAGACAAAAACTATCGTCATAAAATAAATTTAACCCTTGCCGGAGACTTCATTTAACCTTTGATCTCAGCCGACTTTTGAATAAAATAACGTTAGTTCGATATCAATAACTGACAAATTTACAGAGACAATTGTAGTCAGATGAAGAATAAAAACATTCGGGATGGTTATTACTTATCCACCCCGATTTTCTTTGGAATACACTATTATCGGAAAAAATAAAACAATATGAATATTTCAATTACAGCCTAAGTGAAGCTTTGCACCTTTTAGAAAAAGAGGAAACAATGGTTACAGGTATTATTCACAATGTTTAGCCATGAATACACACCAATATTGACAATTTAAGTCAGAAGGTTATCATTGCTCAAATTGAGTTATTACTCACCTGCTCAGAACGTTTTTATCAACAACAATTTATTGACAGGGCAATGCACAAAGCAAGACAAAAACCAACCTTTCGCCCTTGGATTTCAGACAGTCGTTCAATTGACAAACCAGTACCGCTAGCATTACAAAACAAATTTTTACGCTTTCAATAATTGCTGACCCGTTAAAATGTATCACAACTTCCAACTTTTGTATAATTACCGGGTAAGACTGCCCTGCTAATTTTGTCTCATTAATTTAAATAAACAAAATAATGAAAAAGACAATTTTAATTACGGGTGCATCCCGTGGGTTCGGCAAAATTTGGGCAGAAGCCTTTTTAAAACGTGGCGACAATGTAATAGCTACATCAAGAAATGCAGCGCATCTGCAAGACCTTACAGACAAATATGGCAAGGCGGTTTTAGCTGTTCAATTAGACATTACAAGCAAAGCCGATTGTATTGCAGCAGTGAATCAAGCCAGACAACATTTTGGAAATATTGATACTGTAATAAACAATGCAGGATATTCTCTATTTGGCACTATCGAAGAAAACAGTGAAAAGGAAGCAAGAGATTTATTTGAAGCAAATGTGTTTGGCACACTTTGGATGACACAAGCCATACTTCCAATTTTTAGAGAACAAGGCAAAGGGCATATTATTCAACTGTCAAGTGTTTTAGGCGTAAATTCTTTACCAACTATGGGCTTGTATTCTGCCACTAAATATGCTGTTGAAGGATTTAGTGAAGCGTTGCAAATGGAAGTAAAAGATTTTGGCATCAATGTAACTTTAATAGAACCAAACTCATTTAAAACAGACTTCTTTGGCTCGTCAGCAATTGAAAGTACGCCATTAGATGCTTATGCAAAAGTAACGGCTGATTTTAGGGCCGGAGATGGATTGAAGCCTGAAAACATTGGCGACCCAAGTGCTACTGTGGAAGCCATTTTGAGCTTAGTTGATGCTCAAAATCCGCCACTGCGCTTATTTTTAGGAAAGTTGGCTTATCCCTGGACACAATATACTTATAGCCAAAAATTAGCTTCTTGGGAAGCATGGAAAGAAGTGTCAGCAAAAGCTCACGGTGAATAAAAATGATAATTTAGAAAAAGTGACCAGTAATTACAAAGTAATATGAAACATTATAAAACTATTTCTCAATTGCATCAAAGCAGCGGTTATCCTGCGCCGGAAAACCCAATGCTTAGTTTGCTTACTTGTAATGAGTTGAACAAGTGTTCTATTGGTGAAAATAAATTTACGAGTGACTTTTACATTGTTGCCCTCAAAAAAATAAAGTCAGGTAATTTTTTATACGGTAAAACAAAATATGACCACGACAATGGTTCTATGTCGTTTGTAAAACCAAGGCAGGCAATGGAAATCAGTAATGTGGAAATGGCAGAAAAAGCAATGATTATTTTTATTCACGAAGATTATTTTTTAGGGCACAACCTTCACTCGGACATAAAAAAGTTTGGATTTTTTGATTACGAAACTAACGAAGCATTGCATTTGTCGCCATCAGAAGAGCAAATTATTTGGGAATTATACGATAAAATTAACCGGGAATATAAAAATAATTCTGATGAGTTTAGTAAAGATATCATCCTTACGCATATTGACTCTATTTTAAAATATGCACAACGTTTTTATAAGAGACAGTTTATCAACCGGAAGGTGATATCAGGTTCAATGGTGTCTAAGTTCAGCGATATTTTATCTTCCTATTTTGAAAGTGGTTTATTACAACAAAAAGGATTACCTACTGTAACTTACCTGGCTTCTCAGCTTAACCTTTCTTCTCGATATTTAAGTGATTTATTAAAGCAGGAAACAGGCAAAACTGCATTGGAACATATTCATATTTTTTTAATTGACGAAGCTAAAAATTTATTGATGAGCACCGACAATACTATTGCCGAAACAGCTTATCAATTAGGATTTGAAAACCCACCTTATTTTTCAAGACTATTTAAAAAGGAAACAGGTATAACACCTATTGAATACAAAGAACAGTTTTTGAATTGATTGACATACTAACAAAAGGCACTAACCGCCAACAAGTGTTTGCAAAAGTACTAAACGTGAGCATTGGGAATTCTATTGAACTTGAGTGATGAATTGACATTTGTGCTTCGATTTTCTACCAGCTGGTTGTTAAAAGAAGTGATCCAACGCCACCTACGAGAAATCCCTAATCCCAAGTTATTCCCAGTTTCAGCTACAATAAATCTTTGAGCTGTGGATTTCCAATCCATACCAACTCATATGTTTAATAAGTTTAAAATATAAGATTAGTAACAACAGCAGCAAGAAAAAAAATTTAAAAAGCATACAATTATCGTCGTTACTTCTTTTACCACAAATATTTCAGCCTAAAACAAAAAACCCTGCTCAATCACGAATAGGGTTTTGATACTTCTTTTAGCACTATATTTTATACATAATCTTCGCGTATTTCGCATTCTTCTCGATAAACTCGCGGCGCAACCTCATCCCTGCTGGTCGGGTTTTGTAACCCCGTCCTTTTAGCTATGGATTTCCAATCCAATAAGATAAATTTATAAAATAATCTCAAAATACAAGATTAGTAATAACGGCATTAGCAAGAAAAAATGATTTTAAAAAAAGCGTAGAATAACCACTGATACTTCTTTTACCACATAAATTTCAACAAAAACAAAAAACCCTGTCCGAAAACGAACAGGGTTTAATACTTCTTTTATCGATATAAATTACACATCGATCTTCAAACATTTTTTATTTCAACTATTGCGTTTTCCGCAATAAGATAATTTACACATCAATCTTGGCATACTTCGCGTTTTTCTCAATGAATTCCCGGCGCGGGGCAACTTCATCCCCCATTAGCATTGAGAACGTATGGTCGCAACCGGCAGCGTTATCAATGGTAACCTGGCGCAAAGTGCGTGTGTCAGGGTTCATCGTGGTATCCCATAACTGCTCGGCGTTCATCTCTCCCAAACCTTTGTAACGCTGGATGTGAACGCTGTCTTCTTTTCCGCCGCCTTTTAAACGCTGAACGGCTGCATCACGTTGGGTGTCGTCCCAGCAATACTGAAACTCTTTACCTTTTTTAACCTGGTACAACGGTGGCGCAGCAATATACACATAGCCAAATTCTACCAGTTCCTTCATGTAGCGGAAAAAGAAAGTCAGGATCAACGTGGTGATATGCGAACCATCCACGTCCGCATCCGTCATGATCACGATTTTGTGGTAACGCAGCTTCACAATGTTTAAAGCCTTGTCATCTTCCGGCGTACCGATGCTGACACCAAGCGCGGTAAACATATTCTTGATCTCTTCATTCTCGTAGATCTTGTATTCCATCGCTTTTTCCACATTCAGGATTTTACCCCGTAAAGGAAGTATCGCCTGAAAATGGCGGTTGCGGCCTTGTTTTGCAGTTCCGCCTGCAGAATCTCCCTCAACCAAAAATAACTCGCATTTTCCCGGATCACTGTCGGCACAATCGGCCAGTTTTCCTGGTAAACCTGTTCCGCTCATCACGTTTTTGCGCTGAACCATTTCGCGCGCTTTTCGTGCTGCTGATCGCGCCGTGGCAGCCATGATTACTTTGTTCACGATCATTCGGGCTTCTCTTGGGTTTTCTTCCAGATAATTTCCCAGGATTTCCCCGACGGACATATCAACCGCGCCCATTACCTCGTTGTTGCCTAATTTGGTTTTGGTCTGTCCTTCAAACTGAGGTTCCTGTACTTTTACAGAAATAACGGCGGTTAATCCTTCCCGGAAATCATCACCCGTAATTTCAATTTTCACGTTTTTTAACAAGCCTGATTTATCAGCATAAGCCTTTAAAGTACGTGTTAAACCGCGGCGGAAACCGGCAACGTGTGTACCGCCTTCAATAGTATTGATATTGTTGACGTAAGAATGTACGTTTTCGGTATAAGTATCATTGTATTGTAGCGCCAATTCAACTGGAATTCCCTGCTTGTTGCCATCTACATAAATAGGCTCCGGAATGATAGAGGTTCGCGTACCATCCAGGTATTTAACAAACTCTTTCAAACCGCCTTCCGAGTAAAATTCTTCATAAGGATGCAAACCGGCCTCGTCAGTTTCCCGCTCGTCCGTAATCGAAAGACGGATGCCTTTGTTCAAGTACGCCAATTCACGAAGCCGGGTAGCAATCGTATCGTATTTGTATTCTGTTGTAAGGGTGAAAATTTCCGGATCGGGTGTAAAAATAACCGTAGTCCCGCGTTTTTCTGTTTCACCAATTTCTTTAACCGGATATTGTGGCCGGCCTTGCTCATATTCCTGGGTAAAAATCTTTCCTTCGCGATAAACCAACGCTTTTAAGTGGGTAGAAAGTGCATTTACGCAACTTACACCAACGCCGTGCAAACCGCCCGAAACTTTGTAAGTATCTTTATCAAACTTACCGCCGGCATGTAAAACTGTCATCACCACTTCCAGTGCAGACCGTTGTTCTTTTTGATGGAACCCAGTTGGGATACCACGGCCGTTATCACTTACAGCAATCGAGTTGCCTTCCTGGATCGTTACTTTAATCGTGTCGCAATAACCGGCAAGTGCCTCATCGATAGAGTTATCTACCACTTCATAAACCAAGTGGTGCAAACCTTTTACACCAGTATCGCCAATATACATGGAAGGCCGTTTCCGTACTGCTTCCAAACCTTCCAGTACCTGGATATTGTCCGCAGAATAATTGGACCTGTCTTCTAATAATTCTTTTGTTTCACTCATAATCTGTATCAAACGTTAACCTTCAAAATTACGGATTTTAGCTGATAAAAGAGGCCTTTTTTCGGATAAAACAACAGCTCTCAAAGGTCATATTTAAAACATTAGGATACTTGTTTTGAAAGATTATCTTTGTCGAAAATTTTTGAAAATAACATGAAAATAACGGCACCCCGACTAACTTTAGGAATAGCTGTTGCCGCGATGGCAGTTGCGTGTAACCAAAAACCTCAGGTTAGCACTACAACTGCTGCAACTACCACACCTGCCGCATCCGCCAAAGCAGAAATTGTGTATGTCAATTCCGATTCTTTGCTGAGCAAATACGATTATTTTAAAGATATGAGCCGCCGCCTGGAAGACAAAGGCAAAAAGGCACAGGTTGATGTTTCCTCCAAAGGCCAGGCTTTTCAGCGGGAAGTAGCAGAATATCAGAAGGGTGCCACTGCTTTGAGTGCCGACCAGCGTGCCGCAACAGAACAACGCTTGGCCCGGAAACAGCAGGAACTGCAAACCTATAATCAGAACGCCAGTGCCCAGATCCAGCAGGAACAAGCAGCAGAAAATGGAAAACTATATGATAAAATCGCAGACTTTTTAAAAGGTTATGCCAAAGAAAAAGGTTACAAACTGATTTTAACTTATTCTAAAGCCAACCCGACTGTTTTGTTTGGTGATGAAAGCCTGAACGTGACGAATGATGTGGTCAAGAATCTGAACGACAACTACAAGAAAGACAAAAAGTAATTATACCAATCAAAAAAAATTGAGTAGTTAAACCCCGGCCTGACCGGGGTTTTTTAATGCCGTAAAAAAATGGACGAACAACAAAACAATGAAAAGTTTATGCGGATGGCGATCCAACTTTCCGAACAAAACGTGGAGCAGGGATCAGGCGGCCCGTTTGGGGCGGTTATTGTGAAAGAAGGAATGGTGATTGCCAGGAGCGCCAACAAAGTAGTCCCGCAGAAAGACCCGACGGCACATGCTGAAATTTCTGCTATCCGTTTGGCTTGTAAAGAGTTGGACACCTATAACCTGGAAGGCTGTGTAATTTATACCAGTTGCGAACCTTGCCCCATGTGCCTCGGTGCAATTTACTGGACGCGTTTGGATAAAATTTATTACGCCAATACCAAAGCTGATGCGGCAGCTATTGCATTTGATGACCAACTGATTTACGAAGAAATCAATCGCCTGCCGGCAGAACGGAAATTGCCTGCTGTACAATTGCTGCGCGAGGAAGCACAAATTGCTTTTAAAAAATGGACAGCTTCTGACGCAAATATTGGTTATTGAAGCAGAAGCCTTGATTTAAGAAGCAGCAGTACAAACTTGTATCCATAAAATCACCATGCTTCTTTTAGCACTATAAAATTGGCAAGTGCCTAAAGTATAGAAAACGTTAATGATTTTTAGGTGATAAAAGAAGCATAGGACAGTTTTAAGGGCCTGTTGAAAATGGAATTATAAAAAAAAGTTTATGGATTAACCTATTCAAACTTAAAGCATGAAGCTTCATCTATTATTGCCGTTTCTGTTCATCTTCACCATGGGCAATGCTCAGCAGCAAAATGACACTTTAAAACAGCATGTATCTCCAAATACAATAAAGGAAGATTATAAAGATGATTGGGCCGACCTTCATCATTACATAGCAAAAAACAAGGAATTAACGGTTCCTGGAAGACATGAGAAACGTGTAGTTTTTCTTGGCAGTTCTATATTTGAACGTTGGACAGATTTAATGCCTGAATTTTTCAACAACAAAAATTATGTGAACAGAGGTATCAGTGGGCAAATATCACCGCAATTATTAATCCGGTTTAAGCAGGATGTCATAGATCTTCAGCCTAAAGCTGTGATCATTCTTGCCGGAAGCAATGATATAGCCGGAAGCACAGGCCATGTGACAACGGAGGTGATTATGGACAACATAAAATCAATGGCCGAACTGGCAAAGCGGCACCGTATCAAAGCGATCCTTTGTGCTTATCTGCCTGTGTTTGACTATCCCTGGAGAAAAGGTATAGCACCGGCTGAAAAAATCATTGCATTAAACAAGCAGATTGAACTGTATGCCAGGAAAAACCATTTAGTCCTTTTAGATTATTTTACCCCGCTTAAGGATGACAGAAATGGACAAAAGGCAGGGCTGACCTTAGATGGGGTACATCCTAATGCAGCGGGCTATCAAATTATGGCCAAAGTAACTTGATGCAGCAATTGCAAAAGCTTTGCGTTGAATTAACCTGTTCTTTGCTTTTAACAACCACTGCTATTGCTTACGTTTTTCAAATCCGTTTTTCAATTGAAATTCTCTCAGCTTCTTCAATATTCCCAGGACTGATGATCATGCTTCTTTTAGCCTTATAAAACTGGTGCAGGTTCCAAAGTATAAAATTTGATGTTTTTGAGGTGATAAAAGAAGCATCAATTTTATGGTTTAGGCTGATCAAAAAAGCCATCCTGCAGATCGTCAATTTCACGGCGGTCTTTTTTAGTTGGCCGCCCGGCACCCTGATCACGCCTAATCATTGGTGCCTGAAAAACAGATTTGTACCCATAAGTTTGTTCTACCGGCGTTAAATCTTCATAAAACAGAACAGCAGTTTTGGCATCACTTCGGTTTTCCAGTAAACCGGTCACTTTCAAAACCTTTTTCTCTATCCCTTTACTCACCTGGTAAGTTTCTCCGATACGGACTTCATGCGATGGCTTGATGTTCTGGCCTTCCAGCTTTACTTTTCCTGCCTTGCAAGCATCGGCAGCCAGGGTTCGTGTTTTGAATATCCGTATAGACCATAAATATTTATCTATCCGCAACTTTTCTTTTTCGGGCATTTTTAAGGTTGATTTTATTTAAAAACGATTTGAACACTTGCTTTGTTTAAAATAGCAGCTTCTATTTAATGGTGGTTTTAAAGAAAAAATAAACTTTAAATTTCATATTTTGTTAACCCAGTTTTACAAAATAAATCAGTAAAACACCTATTAATAAGAAATATTATCAATTAATAACCTTTTTTCTTGCTAACCATAAAAAAACACTTCAAAAAATACTATCTATTTTACAAATTTTGAATATTAATTAGTATTTTATAATTTTATGCTTTAAATACTTGTAACCAATTAGCCTAATAGAAGTATAACATAAAAAAACGTCCTGAATAATTATCAGCAACCAGAAATTATGAAAAATTCTGTATTCACCTACAATGATGAACTGATCAAAATATCAGTTAAAAATGAAATTAAAAAACCGGACATGAGCATTGAAGCCGATGTAATTATCGATGATGAGGATAATTATAAAATCTGTAAAAAAGATGGCATTAGTGTACCGGTAAACAAAAATTCTATCATCGCACCATCGCTTTTATCGCTTATCAATAAGTGTATTTAGATATTTTATATTTCACATAGCCCTGCGCTCAGATAAATCCTATTATTTCCTGCTGGTTCTCCCGCAAAGCTAAGTTTTAATAAAACTTGATCCAGTGTCCTAACTTTGCCTGATTTTTGCAAGGACAATATTTCTTTGCCTCTCCTTTCAGCGTTTAAAACTTCGTTTTTTATTATGTTTGCCGCAAAATCACGATTGCCGGAAGGATGGCTTTTAAGAATTGTAAAGTAAAATTTAACATCAAAATAATAATACTGATATGTACACCGATGTAAAAAACCTGATTGAAAACGCCTGGATCGACCGTACTTTACTGGAATCCAAAGAACATATTACGGCCATAGAAAGCGTTATTGAGGACCTGGACAAAGGAAAACTGCGCGTTGCAGAACTGATCACCGGCCGTTGGCACGTAAACGACTGGATTAAAAAAGCAGTAATCATGTATTTTCCAATCCGGGAAATGGCAGAAATTAAAGTTGGCCCTTTTGTGTTTCACGACAAAATGAAACTCAAGACCAATTATAAAGAAATCGGTGTGCGCGTGGTTCCGCATGGCATTGCACGTTACGGTGCTTTTTTGGCCAAAGGTGTAATCATGATGCCTTCGTATGTAAATATCGGTGCTTATGTGGATGAAGGCACGATGGTGGATACCTGGGCAACCGTTGGTTCTTGCGCGCAGATCGGAAAAAATGTACACTTGAGTGGCGGCGTTGGTATTGGCGGCGTACTGGAACCAATCCAAGCCGCTCCGGTAATTATTGAAGATAATTGCTTTATCGGTTCACGCGCAATTGTGGTGGAAGGTGTGCATTTAGAGCACGAAGTTGTTTTAGGTGCAAACGTGGTTTTAACTGCTTCAACCAAAATCATCGATGTTACGAAAGATACACCGACAGAGTACAAAAGCTTTGTTCCGGCACGTTCTGTTGTGATCCCGGGTTCTTACACCAAAAAATTCCCTGCCGGAGAATATCAGGTTCCTTGTGCCTTGATTATCGGCAGAAGGAAAGAATCAACCGATAAAAAAACCTCGTTGAACAATGCTTTGCGCGAGCATAACGTTGCGGTTTAATTAAGACGGTTTATAGTTAATGGTTTACAGCCAAACTCCCGTGCTTTTTTATCTATCAACTATTGACCATGAACCATACGCCTCTTAAATTCGGTTTTGATGCCAAGCGCGCTTTTTTAAACAAAACCGGGTTGGGCAATTACAGCCGTGCAACAATTAAAGCTTTGGCCGGAAGCTTCCCTGAAAACGAATACTATTTATACACACCAAAAGCCGGGCAAAAACAACAGCCTGACTTTTTGTTTGACGGAAGCAACACGCATATTAAAACCCCGGCCAAAAAAGTTTTGAAATCCTTGTGGCGAAGCAAAGGGATTGTGGCAGATTTAAAGCGTGATGGCATCCGGTTGTATCATGGTTTGAGCCAGGAGCTTCCATTTAACATCAAAAAAAGCAGTATAAAAACAGTAGTCACTATTCACGATTTGATCTACCTAAAATACCCGGAATATTTCAGTTGGGCCAGCCGGAAAATTTATGAATGGAAAGCCAGAACAGCTTGTAAAAATGCCGACATGATTATTGCGGTAAGCGAGCAAACCAAAATTGACCTGATCCGCCATTTTAATATTTCTCCGCAGAAAATAAAAGTGGTTTACCAGGGCTGCAACCCTGCTTTCCGTGTTCAGCAAAAAGATGTGATAAAAGAAGCAGTGCGCGCAAAGTATCATCTCCCGCAAAATTTTATATTGAATGTAGGGACGGTAGAAACCCGGAAAAACCTGCTGCTGGCTGTAAAAGCATTAAAAAATATTTCTGTAGTATTTTCTTTGGTGATCATTGGAAAGCAAACCAAATATGCAGAAATGGTGAAAAATCATGTGGTAAAAGAAGCATTGCAAAACCGTGTGCTGTTTTTAGCCGATGTTTCTTTTAAAGATTTACCGGCCATTTATCAACTGGCCCGGGTTTTTGTTTATCCTTCACGGTATGAAGGTTTTGGTATCCCGATCGTAGAAGCATTGTGTTCGGGCACGCCGGTTGTAGCGGCAACAGGTTCTTGTTTGGAGGAAGCGGGCGGCCCCGACAGTATTTATGTTGATCCGGATGATGCTGTTTCTTTTGCCGATCAACTGAATTTAATTTTGGACAATGACCAGCTTCAATCAACCATGAAAACAAAAGGTTTGGAATATGCGCTTCAATTTCAGGAAAAAAATATTGCACAAAATCTGATGAACGTTTATCAGCAAGCGTTGAACCATGCTTAAAGATGAAATGGCAAAAGCCCTAAAAGTGGTGCAGGAAGGGGGCATCATCTTGTACCCTACCGATACGATTTGGGGGATTGGCTGCGATGCAAGCAATACCCAAGCAGTAAAAAAAATTTACGCTTTGAAGCAGCGCGACGATAGCAAGAGCATGATCATTTTGCTGGACAACGAGAACAAGCTGTTGAGTTATGTGCGCGAAGTGCCGGACATCGCTTATGACCTGATCGAATTTGCCGAAAACCCGCTGACACTGGTTTTATCAGGTGCGAAAAATATTTCTCCGGCATTGATCAATACCGACGGAAGTATCGGAATCCGAATAGTAAAACATCTGTTTTGCGGGCAGTTGATCCAGCGGTTGCGCAAACCTTTGGTTTCTACGTCGGCAAATATCAGCGGAAAACCTTTCCCAAAATATTTCATGGCTATCGATCCTGAAATTGTGGATGGTGTGGATTATGTGGTTGACTTGGAACAGCACGATATGCAGGTAAAAAAGCAATCAACCATTATGAAACTGGAAGCTGATGGCCGTTTTAACTTTATCAGACGGTAATAATAATTATTTTTGTGCCCTAAAAGAAGCATCGCTGTAATCTGGATGCTTCTTTTATCGGTATAAAATTGGTATTTCGACCAACAAAATGAAACAACATTTTCAGCATCCGGTATTCAATATAATTGCAGAGGTGGCAGCAAAACGACAGGTTCAGGCCTTTGTCATCGGCGGTTATGTGCGGGATTTGTTTTTGAAACGGCCTTCTGCTGATATCGACATTGTTGTATTAGGCAACGGGATTATTTTTGCAGAAGAAGTTGCACAGAAATTGAAAGTAAAAGTAGCTGTTTTTAAAAATTTCGGCACAGCCAGTTTGAAATACCAGAACCTGGAACTGGAGTTTGTAGGTGCCCGAAAAGAATCTTACCGCTCGGAATCACGCAAACCGATTGTGGAAGACGGCACGCTGGAAGACGACCAGGACCGGCGCGATTTTACCATCAATGCCATGGCTATTTCCCTGAATGAGGAAAACTTCGGCGAACTGATCGATCCTTTTAACGGCATTTCGGATTTGGAAAACAAACTGATCCGCACACCTTTAGATCCTGCAATTACTTTTTCTGATGATCCTTTGCGCATGATGCGTGCCGTCCGTTTTGCTGCACAATTGGGTTTCAGGATAGATCCGGCTGCTTTTGCTGCCATTAAAAATAACTGTGAAAGGATTAAAATTGTATCGCAGGAACGCATTGCAGATGAATTGAACAAAATTATTGCTTCGCCCAAACCTTCCGTTGGGTTTACTTATCTTTTTGAGACCGGTTTGCTGCAGCTCATTTTTCCGCAGTTAAATGAAATGAAAGGCATTGAAGTTATCAACGGAAAAGGCCACAAGGATAATTTTTACCATACCTTGCAAGTGCTGGACAATATTGCCGAAAACACGACAGATTTATGGCTTCGCTGGGCTGCTGTTTTGCACGATATTGCCAAACCGGCCACTAAACGCTTTGAGCCCGGCCACGGCTGGACTTTTCACGGACATGAAGATAAAGGTGCACGGATGGTCCCTAAAATTTTCGCGCAGCTAAAACTTCCGCTGAACGAAAAAATGAAATTAGTGCAGAAATTAGTACAATTGCACATGCGGCCGATTGTGCTGGCACAAGAAATTGTTACCGATTCTGCGGTTCGGCGTTTACTTTTTGATGCAGGCGAAGACATAGAAAGTTTGATGCTGCTGTGCAATGCCGATGTTACTACTAAAAACGAATACAGAATAAAAAAATACCGCAACAATTTTGAGCTGGTTAAGCAAAAGCTGAAAGATGTGGAAGAACGCGACCGGATGCGCAATTGGCAACCGCCTGTAAGCGGCGAAGATATTATGGAAACCTTTGGTATCCAGGCCGGAAGAGAAGTTGGCATCATCAAAAGCAGTATTCGGGATGCGATCCTGGAAGGGGAAATTTTTAATTCCAGGCCGGAAGCTTTAAAGTTGATGATCCGAAAAGGAGAAGATATTGGCTTAAAAGTTGTAGCAAAAGTTGATTAATAATAAAATTTTTAATTTATCCAAAATTATACAAATGGCAGTTTACCGGTTTAAAGTGGTTTTTGAAGACTATGACGATGTTGTCAGGGAAATTGAAATTCAATCTAAACAAACCTTTGAAGATTTCCATCGGATCATACAGCAATCCACCGGTTATAACGCGGAGTCCTCGTCGTCTTTCTATGTCAGCAATGATTATTGGATCAAAGGTGATGAAATTGCTTATCTGCCTCCTGCCAAAAAAATTGACCGCGGCGTAGCCTTAATGGAAAAATCCAAGTTGAGCAATTTTATTGATGATCCGCACCAGAAATTTTATTATACCTACAACTTTGAGCGGCCTTATGATTTTCACATCGAGCTGACGAAGATATTACTGGACGATATTACGGCCACAGTTTATCCTCGTATTGTGCGTTCGGTTGGCGAAGCGCCAAAACCTTTCGGAGCCGTTGTAGCTGTGCCTGTTTCTGATGCTGCGGAAGAGGATTTTGATTTTTTACATCAGGAAGGCCTAAACCCGGAAGATGCGCATGATTTGTCGGAACTGGACGAAGCAGACGATATTCCGGCTGTGGACGATGAACCTGAGGACGAATTTGGTGAGGGTTTTGCAGATAATGAACATGTAGAAGATGAAGATCATGGTGCAAAAGAAGATTATTAAGCATGCTTCTTTTATCATGCAAAAATTGTTGTTTGGATTGTTTTGAATTCAGAACGCCGGAAAATCCTAATTGCCGTTTCTGGCCCAACGGCAGCCGGGAAAACAGCTCTTAGCATTGAACTAGCCCAATATTTTCATACAGAAATTATTTCTGCGGATTCCCGGCAGTTTTATCGGGAAATGGAAGCTGGTACAGCCAAACCATCTGCTGAAGAACTAACTGTTGTCCTGCATCATTTCATCAATTCTCATTCTATTACTGATCAGTTTTCTGTCGCCGATTTTGAAAAAGCAGCCATTCAAAAGTTAGAAGAACTGTTTCAAACCCATTCAGTTGTAATTTTAGTTGGCGGATCGGGTTTGTTTTTGCAAGCGGTTTATCAGGGTTTTGATGAAATGCCGGATGTTGATCCGCAGGAAAGGGAAAAGTGGAACCGGCTTTACCAAGAGTTTGGATTGGATTATTTGCAATCACAATTGCAAAGTTTGGATCCGGAATATTATAACCAAGTGGACTTGCAAAATCCGCAGCGCATTATTCGTGCATTGGAAGTTTGTTCTTCCACCGGAAAAAATTTTTCTTCCCTTCGCACAAAAAATAAAAAAGAACGGCCGTTTAAAATTATTAAGATCGGGATCAGCCCGAAAAGAGCAGTTTTGTATGACCGGATCAACCGCCGTGTAGATACAATGGTAGAAAATGGGTTGGTAAAAGAAGCATTGGCATTACAATCGCAACAGCATTTAAATGCTTTAAATACAGTAGGTTACAAAGAGTTTTTTGAAGCGTTTAACCAAAATATACCGGTAAAAGAAGCAATCGAAAAGATCAAACAAAACACCCGCAGGTTTGCAAAAAGGCAAATAACCTGGTTTAAAAAAGATCCTGAGATGGTGTGGTTTGAATCACCGGACATGAAACCTGTGCTGCAATATATTTTAACTTTGATCGGCTGATGACCTGTTTTCCAATTCCAAATAAAGCAAATTGTATTGCGCAATGACTTTATCTTTAGAAAAACGCTTTACATTTTCAAATCCTTTTCGGATCAGATCATTTCGAAGTTTTTCATCTTGGATCAATTTCAAAATCCCATCTTGGATCGAAGTAATTTGGTATGGATCGACCAGCAATGCCGCATCACCCGCCACTTCCGGCATAGCAGAACAATTGGAAGCAAGTACCGGCAAACCACAAGCCTGAGCTTCTATAACCGGCATTCCAAAACCTTCTATCGTAGAAACGAAAGTTAACAAATCTGCTTTTGCATATTCCTGATATAAAGCTTCTTCTGTTAAGTTTAATTTGTTGATATAGCTGATTTGAAACCTTTCCAATGCTGCTTTTTGCGGTTCGCTCAACTCCCCGATCAGTGTTAAAATACAAGGAATACCAGCAAGTGCTTCTGCCAATCGATACATGTTTTTGTTGAAAGCTGTACCAATTTGTAAAATCTGAGGCAGAAGATTATCAAACTTTCGATCAGAAACCGGCTGGTATGTTTCAGAAATAAAATCAGGAACAACTCTTATTTTCTTAGGATCAACATCCATATAACTTAACAAATCTGTTTTTGTAGCTTCAGAAACAACGGTAACCCGATGGGCAAATTTCACCGGCAGAATAATCCAAAACCATTTTAAGATGCTTCTTTTAATACCTTTATTTTGGTGCATGAAAGCCAGGTCATGGATCGTCAATATCCTAAGATTAAACCAGGCACCCAAAATTGCATAATGCACATCTCCGGTTACATGCACAATTTTATGCCGTAAACGAAGCATGGAAAGAATATTGATGGCCCGCTTAGAAAAAGAATTACTGAAATAGGGAAGTACAAACTTTTTAATGCTTTGCGCGCTTTGTAAAGATGCCAACAGTTGATCAAAAATAAATTCAATGCTATAAGTATGCGGAAACTGTTTGCGGTAAATTAAGATAATTTCTTTTTTTTTCACCTTGATCACTCTTATTTTATAGTCATAAAAGAAGCATCAGAATTGTATAACTTATTCCTTTCTTTTTAAAGATATTTACAATGATATAAATATTATAACAAATAGAAAAGGGACCAATGCTTTTAAGCACAACAATCCAAGATTATCATTTAAAATAAGCCGGATATTGATTGTAGTTAAAATAACTTAGATTTGCCTGATGACCTAACTATAAAATTTGAAACAATACCTGACGGACGCTTACCACAAGCTGATGGAAACCAATATCATAGCAAACTTTTTTAATTTAAGCAGCATCCAGCTTTCCAATACGCTGTTGCTGATCCTTATTATCCCCATTATTACACGCATTATTGGGATCGAAGAATTTGGGATCATGATGTTTGCAAGCAGGTTTTCACAACTTGCGGGCACGGTTATTAATTATGGTACAAACCAATCCGGCGTCAGGGATATTGCCGCAAACTTGGAATACCCTAAAAAATTAAGTATCGTGTTTTATAACACGCTTTGGATAAGAATAATCATCTTTTTTATTTTTTTGTTCTTTCTACTTGGATTGCAAACTTTTCACATCAACTATTATTCATACTTGTTACTTTCCATCCCGATTGTTTTGACAGAAGTTTTAAACCCATTGTTCTTTTTTATTGGTACTGAAAAATTAAAGGTTTTCAATATTGCTAACCTTGTATCTAATATTGTTTCTATTTTGTTGTTGATACTATTTATAAAAGGGCCGCAAGACGCTGGCTGGGTTAATTTTATTTTAGGCGGAGCCAATGTTTTAACTTACATTGGATTATTGATTTATGCAAGATCACAATTTAAAATATCATTTTACTTGCCTTTTAAAAATGAACTGATTAAAATTGGAAAAGACAACTTTTATCTCACGGTCAATAATATTTCAGTCCAATTACAGCAATCCATTATGATATTTGCTTTGACCAAATGGGGAAATACTTCGCTGCTTGGTGCCTATTCTTTGTGCGACAGGATAATAGGACAATGCCGAAACTTACTCATCACCATTTCTAATGCAGTATATCCCAACACAGTTCAAGTTTATCAAAAAAGTGTAAACTTGTGGAATGTTTACCGAAAAAAAACAAAGTATTTAGTTGCAAGTATCTTTTTTGTCGGATCAATTTTACTTTTTGTTTTAGCTGATTTTATCATTTACACACTTACGAAAGAGCATAATGCAATTGCCGTTATCTTTTTAAGAACGATGGCAATAGTGCCAACTATATCTGCATTAAATTTTTTAAATGTACTCGACTTGCTTTTAAAAAACAATACCATTTACATATTCAGAATTGCCCTTATCCTGTTAATCATCTCTTTACTAACAGCATTTACCTTATTTAATTCCGGCCATTTAACGTTTATCGGAGCTTTTACACTAATTATCGAAATAAGTGCATTAATGATGTATGAGTATATTGTAAAAAAAACCGCAACATAAAATGACTAAGTTAGTCGCAGTAATACTGGTCAATTGGAATACACCTGCTCATACAGCTACTTGTATTTCTTCTTTAAAAAGTTATTGTGATGAGCATTTGTTTGACATTATTGTTGCTGACAATGGCTCAACAGACAACTCTTTGAACTTGCTGCAAAATCAGTTTCCCGATTTAATTTATATTGACAATAAAGAGAACCTCGGCTTTGCTGAAGGCAATAACCGGGGATTGATCTATTCAATTGAACAAGGTTATACTTATTCAATGATAATCAATACTGATACTGAGGTTGATGAAGATATTACATCCAAACTTAGCTCACATTTAAACAATCATCCGGAAGCTGCTGCTGTACAACCTTGTATATTTTGGATGCATAAAAGAAATATGGTTTGGAATGGCAAAGGCAGTTTTAACCAAGTGTTGGGCATCACTTCATCTGATACAAAACTACCCGATCAAATTACCCTAAATACTTACAAAAAAGTAGAATGGCTTACCGGGTGTTGTATGCTAATCAAGAATGAAGCTTTGCTGAAAAGCGGACTTTTCAATAAAAAGTTCTTTTTATATTTTGAAGATGTAGAACTATCTTTCAGGTTTCGGGCCAATGGTTATGACTTGCATTATTTACCTTCCTGCAAATTGTATCATGAAGCAGGGGTTTCTGCCAAAATATCCGCACCGAAAAAGGAAGGTTTCCTAAATCCGGTCATCCATTATTACATCAGCAGAAACCACTTATGGATTTTAAGAAAATACGGCAAACCTATCTTCTACCCGATCAACATCGCTTACAATACTTTTTATTATGCTGCTTTATTCATGTATTTCAAGTTCCGCGGCCGTCATGAAAAGGCTGAATATTTAGTTAAAGGTTTGAAAGAAGGGTTTTTCACGCCAAAAAACCTAATTTGGCCTGAAAATAATTCACCTAAGTATTAAGGATGTTCATTTTTCTGCTGATTTATATCGCTTCTTATATCATCTCTTTAAGAGAGGTTTTTAAAGGGAACAGGGCGGACATACTGATATTCCTAATTTTTGGCCTGTCGATTTATACCACAGCCATGTCTGTTGCATTTACGCTGGGTTTGAAAGATTTGATCCCATTCTTCCAATTTTTTAAAGAAGTGCTGATATTATGTACACTTCTTTTAAATATCATCAATTTAAAAACCCGTCCCAGGTTCCATTTAATAGATTATGCAATTTTTGCGTTTTTGATCTACACCATTCTCTACGCCATTTTACCTATTGGCGAGCAGGGTTTCGGCCAGCGGTTGATTGCTCTGAAAAGCACTTCTTTTTTTGTGGTGGTTTACTTTACAGGACGTTTATTTGATCCCAGGACCATCTATATCAGCAAATATTTCAATTACCTCGTTCTGTTGGCCATAGCGGCCGGAGCAGTGGTTATTGTAGAAGTGTTGATGAACCGGCAATTGCAAACGTTGACCGGATATGCAGATTATAGTTATTATTTTTTCAATTTTGAACCGAGCGGAAATTTTGGTTTAAGCTGGACTTTTGAATCTGAAGGTGGCTATAAACGTTTTGCAAGCTTTTTTGCAAACCCATTAGAACATGCAGCTGCCACCCTACTCGCCTTGGCTGCAATTGCTGCTTTATACACCAGTGATGACAATAAATTTAAAATCAATAGTATAGGTGTACTTGCGTTTGGTACTTCTTTTATATCTATAATTTTTGCCATCTCTCGTGCCCCACTTGCAAGTTATTTTTTAATTATTTATGTATATGCTTTAATCACAAAAAAGAAATTAATTACCAATACCATTCATGGAATCGTTGGAATTGTTATAGTTTATTTAATATATTTATTTACAAGGTTTGAAAACAACAACACCGGGATTGTGGAAGTATTGATGAACACAATTGATTTTAGTAATCCGTCAAGCGTTGGGCATTTGGTAGAATGGGTGCAAGGAATTATGGCGATGATTGAACAGCCCTTAGGTTTAGGATTAGGCTCTTCGGGTAGAGTTGGAGGAACTTTAGGTGAAAACGTGGGTGGAGAAAACCAGTTTATAATTATTGGTGTACAAGTTGGGATTATTGCTTTATTTTTATATTTAACCATTTATATATTATTTATAAAAACAGGTTTAAAATGGATTAATCAATTAAAAGGAAAAGAAAGAAAAATTTGCATGATAGTTTTACTTTTGAAAATTGGATTCTTCATCCCTTTATTAACTTCAGAAGTTGAATCATCTTCTTATATTTCTTATATGAACTGGTTTTTATCAGGCTTGTTCATCAGTATAATTATGCTGCCAAAAACAGCATCAAGTCATCCTGCAAATGTTTATTGAAAAGCTGATCCGAAAACTAAAGAATGATCCGAATTACAATTGGGAAAGCTCTTATTCTACAAGAGATTTGCTGAGTATTACTTCTATCAGATTTTCGCAAATTTTAAGAGGATTATATTTAAAACCATTTTTAAAGAAGTCATCCGGTTTACTTTTTATCGGAAGAGATGTAAAAGTTCGGCACGCTTATCAATTCAGTGCAGGAAAAAACCTGATTTTGGAAGATCACGTCAATATAAATGCACTTTCGGCCCAAGGTATAATTTTTGGCGATCATGTTTCTATTGCAAGGGATTCTATTTTATTCTGCACCGGAGTGATCGCTCAAAAAGGAACAGGAATTATAATCGGCGACAGAACCGGTATCAGCGCGCGCGCATATTTAGCCGGCCAAGGTGGCATTACCATTGGCAACGATGTGATCATTGGGCCAAATGTGCAAGTATTTTCAGAAAACCATAATTTTTCCAACTTAGATGTAACTATTAAAGAACAGGGCGTTTCTAAACATGCTGTTTTTATCGGTAATAATTGCTGGATTGGCGGAGGTGTTACAATTTTGGGCGGATTAACAATTGCCGATGGTTGCGTAATTGCAGCCGGTAGCGTTGTTACCAAATCAGTTCCTGAAAATTCAATCGTTGCCGGTGTGCCTGCAGTAGTGATCAAAAGCAGGGAAGAAAATTAATTAAGACAAACTATTGAGTTTATGCGTATTTTTCAAAATAGATGTTTGCCGGGCCGCAAAATCAAATACAATACATGTAATTTTTTATTACGATGAAGACTGCAATTATAACAGGGGTTACGGGGCAGGATGGTGCATATCTTTCCCAATTATTGATACATGAGAATTATAAAGTTGTTGGTTTAACCCGAAGTTATAACAACTTAAATACTTCGAGTTTTAAATATTTAAACCTTGATAATAAAATTAAAATAGAAGAATGCGACTTATTGGATTTTTCAAGCATTATAAAAATCCTTTTAAAATATAAGCCTGACGAGTTTTATAATTTAGCCGCCCAAAGTTCTGTAAGCGTTTCATTTGAGCAGCCTATCGGAACAATTAATTATAACACACAGTCTGTACTAAACATATTAGAAAGCATTAGGCTGTTAAAGCTTGATACTAAAATGTACCAGGCATCCAGCAGTGAAATGTTCGGATATGTAAAATCCTTGCCTGTAAATGAAACAACACCCTTGCATCCTTTAAGCCCTTACGCTATTTCTAAGGCTTCAGGTTATTGGATCGGTATAAACTACCGGGAGTCGTATGGGGTGCACTGTGTAAACGGTATTCTTTTTAACCATGAATCCTATTTGCGAAGCCCAAACTTTTTCATTAAAAAGGTTATAAAAACTTCATTGGACATTAAGAACAACAATGCCAATGTATTAAGTGTAGGTAATATTGATATTAAAAGGGATTTTGGCTTTGCAGGCGATTATGTAAGGGCTATATGGCTTTCACTGCAACATAACAAAGCAAATGACTATCTGATATGCTCGGGAAAGTCAGTTTTTTTGAGAGATATTATTTATTATGTTTTTGAGTATTTTGATATAAAAAAGGAAAAACTTGTTGAGGATCCTGCGTTGTTCAGGCCAACAGATATTAAAGATATGTATGGCGATAATACTAAAGCCAAAACCCTGTTAAAGTGGGAATACAACAAATCTTTTTTTGATGTATTAGATAAATTGATCGCAGAAGAAATAAACAATTACAATAAAAAGCCTGAATAAAAAGAGTCTGTTTATATCTCTGTCAGAAAAAACCACAATGCTTCTTTTATGCCTATAAATTTATAGTTAGGATCCATAAAAAGCACAAAACAATTTTATATTTTAGGTGAGAAAAAAGTATAGAAAATAAATCTAACAAAATTTAAAAGACTCTAAATAACGCGTCAAATTTATACATGCAATATTGGCTGTAATTATAAAAAACCGACAAGTTTTATCAAAGAATTTAATATGACAAAACCACTAACCATTGGAGTAGATGTGCGTGATCTTAAAGTAGCTAAAACAGGTATTAAAACTTACTTAGAAGAATTATGCAAGGAGTTTAAAAAAATGGATGGCAAAGATATTCAATTTCATTTTCTGGATACTTCTATTCCAATTTATACAGGTAGGAACAAGTTGTTAAAGTGGCTTGAACATGCAAGGTATCAAATATGGAAACAAGTTGTTTTACCTGTAAAAGCCTGGTCTAAAAAATGTGATATTGTTTTTTGTGTTGATAATTGCGTTCCTTTTATACACTTGGGCTATAAAACCATTCATTCAATTCATGATGCGTTTTGTTTTGAATCACCAGAACAATATGGGAAATTATGGCTATGGGTTTATAAAAACACAACTATACCAGGAGCAAGAAGATGTCCATACGTTATTACAGCAACTTCTCATGGAAAAAAGCAGATTGCACATTTTATGGGAATCCCAACTGACAAATTAATAGTAGTACCTGACGGCCCTAAAAGAATAAGTTATCAGAAAAATGTTAATGAGCAAATCCCAATTACAAAATCCTTTAATATTATGCCATCCAATTACATCTTACATGTTGGGTCAATGTTTAAAAGGAAAAATATTATTGCTTTGATTTATGCCTTTAACAAGATAAAAAAAACAGGTTACCCTGATTTAAAATTAGTGCTTGCAGGCCCGTTGCCAGCTAACAAATTGGAAAATGACCAGGAATTAATTTTAGAGGCCATTGAAAACAACGGACTTAAATCTGACGTGATCATCACAGGCTATCTAACCGACCAGGAAGTAGGGCAATTATATGAGAATGCACTGATATATGTTTTTCCATCCATAAACGAGGGTTTTGGTTTACCCATACTGGAGGCTTTTGAACATAACTTGCCTGTGCTGGTAGCAGACAATACTTGCCTGCCGGAAGTGGGCGGTGATGCCGTTTTAACATTTAATCCATTTGATTTGGATGACATTTTTTATGCCATAAAAACAGTATTGGATAATCCTGAATTGCAAAAAGAAATGATCCTAAAAGGACAGAAAAGGTTAAAAGATTTTTCCTGGCAAAAAACAGCATTACAATTGGTGGAAGTATTTAAGAAAGCAGTTTAACTATTTAAAAAAACTTCAACATGTTCATCTGCAACCTTTTCCCAATTAAAAATACTCAATGCACGTTGCTGGGCTTTTTTGGCAAGAGATAACATTTCCGGATAATGCGCTTCGCAATAATTAATCTCTTCAGTTAAAGATACAATATTTCCTTTTTTAAACATGCGCGCCGTATCCAAGACAGCGTATTCATTCTCTTCAATATTGCTTACAATCAAAGGCACATTTAAACCCATAACAGTCAATACAATTGGCGAAAGCCCTTCTACATCAGAAGGTTGGATATAGCAATAAGCGTTAGAGATCAATGTATTTACTTCATTGCCATAAATGTAGCCTGGAAATAATACTTGGCTATTGGCCATATCCTGCAATTGTTTTTCGTAAGGAGAAGGGTTTGGCGAACCACCAATCATCACTAATTTTTTGCTTGTCTTGGAATTGATAAACGCCGGAATTAAATAATGCAATCCTTTATCCGGGATAAAACGGCCTATAAATAAGTAATATCCCCCTTTTTGCAGATTGTTTTTTTGCAGTACATCCCTATCTTCTTCATAAGCTTCGATCTCACTTCCAAAAGGGATAAACTTGAATTGCTTGCCGAATTTATCTTCAAAAAGCTTCTTGGCAATTACATTATCAAAGATAACTTCATTAGGCAAATGAGCGGTGATAAAGGCGGAGAACCTCAGATACAATTTGCCGTACCAGGGCCATTTATCCCGTTTCCAATCTACACCATCCTGGCTGATAAATACTTTTTTTCCAAACAAGCGCAGCGGCAAAGCCCAAATGCTGTTTCCACCGTTTTGGATGTGCACAACATCAGCAGTGTTATGAAAAATAATATCGAAAGTGCTTCGGAAGGAATGCCACAAAGTATCAAACCCTTTTTTACTGGTAGTTTTGATTGTTTTAATCTTTACGCCTTTGTAATCATTTACATCCACAAATACATCAGCATATCTTCTGTTGTAAGCAACAACCTGATGGCCCCGGGCAACCAATCTTGGAAACAATTCAATGGCGAATTTATCTGCTCCGGCAGCACCTTTTGCAGGAGGGATTGACCGGAAACCAAAAGCAGCGATACGCATGGCCTAAGAATAGAATTAGGAAGTTATATTGGAATCTTTTACAGAAGAAATTTTTTCAAATAAATAATCTGTGTAATAATCATCAATATATTCTTTCAATGCAATTTTCCAATCCCTCATAATGTTCATGTTCCTCAGCTCTAGCTTCCTGTTGATCAGCCTTTCTGAAGGCGGCCGTGGTGCAAAATAAGTATCTTTAAAATAACTGGAGGTAACTTCATGAAACGTAACTTCATGTTCCATCCCTAATATTTTTACTAACTCCTGGGCAACTTTAATCCTGTTCGTTTCTCCGTTACAAACCAAATTGTACAGGCCCCAGTACTCTTTTTCGATCAGCAACTTTACGTTCTTTGCAAAATCAACGGTAAAAGTGGGTGTGCCGTCCTTGTCATTCACAATGTGCAAATCCCGGTTTCCGTTTGCCAGTTGCTTAATGATCTTGTTGATAAATTTCTTGTCTTTGTCCGGTCCGCCGCCCATCATCCAGCCTGCACGGCAAATGATGTATCTTTTTGCATTTTCGCGGACATACCGCTCGCCCATATATTTGGAACGTGCGTAATGCCCAAGTGGGTTTGGCTCGTCCCAATCGTCATAAAAATCTTTTTTACCGTCAAATATTCCCGCAGTGCTGATGTAAAGCAAAGGTATATTCAAATTATTAGCTATAAAAACAGCATTTTCTACAGACGTGGTGTTGGTAAGATAAGTATCCTCCAGGTTGCGTTCGCAAAACTCAAGGTCAGTGTAGGCACCTAAATGAAAAAGATAATCCGGGTTAAAATCCTCTACTTCTTTTTTGTACTTTTCAAAATTCCTGAAATCCAAAAAGCTCAGCCATTTTTCATTTACATCTTTATCAGTACACTTAATTTCGTATTCGTCTTTAAAAATGCGGTAAAAAGCTTCACCCAACATTCCACCCGCACCCGCAATGTAAATTTTCTTCTTCATAAGTACGTTAATGCTATCTTGGTTGACCCCGGCAGCTTTTCCGATGAGGGCAGGATATTTGTATAGCTATGCCTCCACCTCAAAAGTAACTTTTTTTGATACAAACCAGCATATTTTTTAAAACACAGTTAATTTAATTAGTCTAAACTTTTATCAAAGCTTTTAATCTTATATCCGCTAATACTTAGGAATATCAGAGACTGAACACCATACTTCTTTTATCACTATAAATTATGTTTAGATACGTGCAAGATAAACATAAAAAACTACTCCAGTTTTTACCCGGTAAAAGAAGTAGCTTGTTGTTTAAACTGCTTTTTATAAATTTAAAGTGTATCGATTTTGTGATTTATACGGGCATCTTTGGCTTTTGTTTATTTTATTTTTAACTGAAAAATGAGCAATCTTCGCTATTGATTAAAAAATTAACTGAATGAACATACTTGTTGTTAACTGGACGTGGTACCCAAGCGGAGGAGATTGGACGTATGTAGAAAACGTAACAAATTTGTACCGGCAAAAAGGGTATCAGGTTATTCCGTTTTCTATGAAAGATGACCGGAATTATCCTTCTGCTTATTCGGATTACTTTATTGAAAACATTGATTATAAAAAACTCAACAAGCGAAGCTTAAAAGCTGGTTTACAAGTAGTAACAAAAAGTATTTACTCTTTTGAAGCCCAAAAAAATCTGGAAAAGCTTTTAGCGGTTGTTAAAATAGATGTTGCCCACATCAATGTTATCCATCATTATATTACGCCAACTATTTTAAAGATTTTAAAAAAGAAAAATATTCCTATCATCTGGACTTTGCACGAATACACGCCAATTTGCCCGGAAAGTACCTTCATCTGTCATGGCCAGGTTTGCGAAAAATGTTTTGGCGGTGCCTTTTATAATTGTATCACCCATACTTGCAAAAAAGGATCTTACTTGGCCAGCACTGTTGCAGCCTTGGAAAACTATGTGCATCAATATCTCAATTATTATGCTTTTGTTGATCATTATATCTGTCCTTCCGTTTTTTTGTATGAGAAATTTAAAGCTTTCAACTTCTTTCAAGATAAATTGGTACAACTTTATCATGGTTATGATTATGCAGCAATTGAAGCTGCAAAATCAACACAAAATCCGGATGAAGAAAAATATATTGTTTTTGCAGGCCGGCTTGAAAAGATAAAAGGTGCACAAACGGTGTTGAAAGCGATGAAACTTTGTCCAAACATTCAGCTTAAAATAATTGGCGACGGTACACAAGAAGAAGGATTAAAACATTTCAAGCAAACCAATCAGCTCAACAATGTTAGTTTTTTGGGCAAAAAAAACAAAGCAGAAACCTTGCAAATAATCAACGGGGCAGCATTTTTAGTTTGTGCTTCCGAATGGTACGAGGTTTTGGGTTTTACTGTTGTAGAAGCAATGGCTTTGGGGAAACCTGTCATCGGTTCCGCCATCGGCGCCATCCCGGAAATGGTGATCGATAATAAAACAGGGTTATTGTTTGAACCTGGCAATGCCGAACAATTGTCTGCTGCGATCCAACTGTTATTTGCAGATGAAGAACTAATTATGAAAATGGGCAAAAATGCCGAGCGTCATATTCATCAGTTGATTGATAACGAAAAGCATTTTGCCGGCTTGCAAAAACTTATTCCTTCCCTTTAAAACCCGGATGCTTCTTTTAGCACATAAAAATCAGTGCCAGTAAAATCTGAGAGCCTGTTTAAAATTTGCTTAATAAGATTTCCATGCTTCTTTTATCACTTAAAAATAGCAGGCCTTTAATTTTAGATTTATTTAAATTGATACAGGCACCAATTTTTATAGGGTAAAAGAAGCATTGGTATTTTTTCTTGTATCAATTTAAACAGGCTCTAAATAAAAACTATATTTTATGGTGATAAAAGAAGCATGTTAAAAATAATTTCCACAAAATTTGAATATTGCCGACGTTAAAAAAACTGCCTTGCAAATATGATTTCTATTTATTTAACCGTTTCCAACTTTAGCTTCAAACCGTTTTAATATTTTAGATTTGCAGCGATGTTTTAATTTTAACCTCATTTCTTTTCATGCGTCTTCATTACGTCCTTTATATTTTTTTTATTTGGGTTTTGGGTTTTTCAAGTCAAGCTGTAGCTCAGGAATTATCTATGAGCAATATTCAAAACCTCAAAGTAAGCCAATTGAGCGATGAAAAAATCACAGAGGCTTGGAAAAAGCTACAGGATTCCGGAATATCCGAGCAGGATGCTTACAAGTTGCTGGCGCAAAAAGGAATGGCTCCCGGCGAAGTAGAAGAATTGAAAAACCGGGTAACATTATTGGGCTTGAATAAAAAGGTGGTAAACAAAGCATCCTCCTCAGCGGAAAAGCAAAAGATAGATTTTTCGAGAACCATTAACGACACCGTTATTGTCCCGAAATCCGCTCAGCCACAACCCGCTCCTGCTGCCCTGCCTGTGCTTAATATTTATGGTACAGATTTTTTCAATCAAACCGGAATCAAATTTGAACCGAATTTTAACGTGGCAACTCCAAAAGGTTATGTTTTAGGGCCTGGCGATGAAGTAATTGTGCTATTGACTGGTTTGAACGAAAGCAGCGTTCGGTCCAAGGTCAGTCCGGAAGGAAACCTGCAAATCCCTTATGCAGGGATTGTATATGTAAACGGGTTTACAATTGAGCAGGCAACTACTTTAATCAAGGGCAAAATGACGAAAGTTTATCCGGCATTAAATTCAGGACAAACAAATTTAACGGTGAATTTGGGGAACACCAGAAGTATTAAAATTACGATTATAGGCGAGGTGAAAACGCCGGGTTCCTACACGCTTTCCTCCTTATCTACCTTATTTAATGCGTTATACAATTCCGGCGGGCCGAGTTTTAATGGTTCATTAAGACGTATTGAGCTGATCAGAAATAACAAAGTTTATAGAACGGTAGATTTTTATACTTTTTTGCAGCAGGGATTATTGGATGGAAATATCCGTTTGGAAGATCAGGACGTGATTAGGATACCGGTTTATAAAAAACGCGTTGGTGTAACAGGCGAAGTAAAAAGGCCGGCAATTTATGAATTGAAAGAAAACGAGCAACTGGATGATCTGATCAGATATGCCGGCGGATATACCGATATTGCTTATAAAGGGATTGCAAAAGTGGATGAGATCAATACATTGGAACGTGAAGTGAAAGATGTACCGGCTAATTTGTTTTCAAATTTCATTCCGCACAATGGCGATTTAGTTCAAATTGGTGCGATTACCAATCGTTATACCAACAGGATTATTTTGGAAGGTGCCGTTTATCGCCCAGGGATTTACGAGCTTACCGCTGGTTTTACTTTAGCTTCTCTTTTAAAAACTGCGCAAGGATTAAAACCTGAAGCTTATATGGAACGAGGACTAATCAAAAGGACACTTCCTAACCTGGAAAAGACTTCAATTTCCTTTAAACCGGATGATATTATCAACGGCAGAAATGATATTCCCTTGTTGCGGGAAGATTCTGTTTTGATCTTAGACCGAAGCTCATTCACCCCAAACCAAAAAATTACAGTCAACGGTTATGTGCGGAACCCGGCAGTTTTTACTTACCGAAAAGGAATAAGTTTGGCGGATGTGATTGCAATGGCTGGCGGATTTGACAACGAAGCTGCCGACCATCACGTGGAAGTATCCCGGATTATTAAAAACGAATCCGACAGTGTTGCGAATAAATTGGTAACTACTTTTGTGGTAGATATGGACAATAAATCCGGCACAAACCAGGAATTTGAACTGGAGCCGATGGATTATATTTACATTCCGCGTTTAGTCAACTATCGTCCGTTGGGTAATGTTAGTGTTAAAGGTGAAGTTTTATTTCCTGGTGATTATGCAGTGCAAACAAGAAATGAAACAGTAATGGATTTCTTAAAAAGAGCAGGAGGCATTACGCCTTATGGTTCGCTCGAAAATGCACAAGTTTATAGAAAAGGGATACGTTTGAGCCTGGATTTTAGCAGCGCAAATAATGGTCGGCAAATTCATAAAAACACTATTTTATTACCCGGGGACAGCGTTTATGTCCCACGCGTTATCTCTTATGTAGAAGTTTCCGGAGCAGTCAACAATCCGCAATTCGTAAGTTATGAAAATCACAGGTTTAAATATTATACCAATGCCGCCGGTGGCATCAGAGAAAATGCACGGTTAAAAGGAGCATACATTAAATATCCGAATGGCCTGAATAAGCCTGTGAGGCGGTTTTTGTTCTTCCGAAATTATCCTTCTGTAAAACCCGGAAGTAAAATTATAGTTCCGGAGAAAACCCCTGATAGTAAATTTAAAGTAGGTTTTGGTGATTTAGCAGTTATTGTTGCACCTGTCCTCACTGCTTTGGTAAGTTTATTTGCGATTTTACATAAATAACAATGAACCAGGAAAACCTGTCTTATCCTTACGAACCGGAGTTTTCTTTTAAAAAGTTACTCCAAGACCGGCTTAATGATGTGAAATACGTTTTTCAATTTAAAAAAACACTGGCCATTTTTTTAATCCTTGGTGCTTTACTTGGAGCGTTAACTGCCTGGTTATGGGAACCTACTTATACAGCAAGGTTAACGTTTGTGGTAGATGATTCAAAATCGGGAGGAAGTGCAGGCGGTTTAGCTTCTTTGGCCGGCCAGTTTGGTTTCAACCTGGATGGATTAGGCGGTGCCAGCGGTGTATTGGCTGGTGATAACGTGCAGGAATTGATTAAAAGTCATAAACTTATCCAACAAACTTTATTAACAGCCTACGATAGTTCGCAAACACTTGCAGACAAGTACGCAGAAGTAAATAAGCTTAGTAAAAAATGGTTGAAATACAGTACGGACGGAAAGGTCATCCGGTTTCCTTTACATGGTATTCACGATACCAGGATCCAGGATAGTTTGCTGCATGAAATGACAACCCTTATTTTATCAGGGGAATTCGGGATAGCAAAAACTGATAAAAAGCTGGGTTTTTTTGAAGTGAACACCACGATGAAAGATGAAAAGCTGGCTCAATTATTTTGTACCCGGATGATTAAACAATCCACTGATTTTTTCGTCAGTACCAAAACCAAAAGGTTGAGGAACAATGTAGAACGTTTACAGCACCGTGCAGACAGTATCGGGCAGATACTAAACCGTAAAACTTATGCTGCATCGGCTGCCAACCAAAGCCTTTTAGACCTGAACCCGGCTTATACAACTGCCAATGCCGATATTGAGGTGAAGCAGCGCGACAAAATTGTATTGACCACAATTTTTTCTGAAACGGTTAAAAACTTAGAATCAAGCAAAACTATGCTGGCACAGGAAACCCCAACGGTTCAAATTGTGGATGAACCGGAACTGCCTTTGAAGAAGAACACGCTGAAATATTCAATAGCTATACTATCAGGTATCTTGTTAGCCGGGATGCTATTTTGTTTTTATGCCTTATTATTCAGGAAAACGCCTAAAATCTAAAAGTTACCCCAAGTTCCCCGTGAAAGTTAGAAACGTCATTATGTGGTATATAATATTGACCTGGAGTATAATCTTTTAAGACCCATTCGTAATTTAAAGATTTAATCTCCTGCAACTTGGCATTAAACATCAGATTCTTGTAGTTCCATTCGCCCTGCAATGCAAAAGCAAAATCAACCCATTTACGGCTATTGCCGTTGATGTCGGGGAAAGCATTTCTGTAAAAATCAACATTGTGTTCATAACGCTCCAGCCCGATGCCAAGTTTTTTTAAACCTGAAATCCAGCTTACATCCATTGATTGTAAATTTCCACCAGACCCCGTTCCGGCACCCAAAACCTGACCTTCATTTGTTTGACCTTCTCTTACTTGATAATGTACATACCACCCGCCTGCATTCCTTACCAATCGGTCAGGCGTTTGTGAAAGCTGCGTGACCTCTGCACTAAACAAGATATGCTGATCAATTTTACCCGGTAAAAGAAGCATTTTTCTAAAGCCGAACAGGTAAGCACGCGAATGATCCGGCGAGCCGATAAAATCCAGGTAATTATAAGAATTGTCGTTCAGGCCATATTCAAAATAAACCTCTGCTTGTGCTTTGGTTAATAACCACCGGGCATAAAGTGAAGTGTATTGATCACGTGGGAAAGGATCACCGTTAATGCCGGAATTAACTTTCTGGTAAGCAGTAAAAAAAGGGAAATAACTGCTAAAACTTTTTACATCTTGCTGGTAAGCATCAAAAGTCCGGGTATATCCAAGCGTTAAACCGGAAACCCATCTTACATGATAATTGATATTGATACCTGTAAAATAACGTGCACCACCTCTTTTAGGTACGAACAGATTGGTTCCGTTAGCTAAAGCAGTCGTTTCTAAAGGCGAAAACCCGGATGCCTGTAAATGCCCGGCTATAAACTGTGCTTCAAAAGAACCAATGTATGTTTTTATCGGACGAACGGTATTCAGTGTGATATGCTTAAAACCGGGCGCATGATTGCTTAGGATTAAAGCATTACGGATACCCGGCCCCCACCAGATATTTTCGTTCGATAGTCCTGCAGATACCGGCCCGAAAGTCAACCTGATGCTGCTTTGTCCCCAAAAGGCTTTGTTATAAGCACTGTTGCCGTACCTTTCAGGAGCATCAATTAAATTATGATAATTGTAATAATTAACTAAATCTTGATCGGAGTGTCCGGCAGCATAGCCATTAAACTGCGGGTTGACTGCATAAACGTATTCCGGCCTCAACTGAATACTCAAAGGCCCGAACCTTGCGTAGAAACCACCGCTTATCATGGTTTGGTATCCTTTGGCCGGGATCATGGCACCATCATTCCAACCATAAGGATGGTCAGAATTATATTGCTGCTGCCAGGTTAAAGGTAAAATCTGAAATGTGCCCCAGCCTTTAGCAAAAGAAAGCGGACCAGTTGATACCCAGTGATCTTTTTTTAAAGTACTATCCGGGTCATAAACATCATGGATTTTTGAGGAAGAAGCCGGAAAAAGAGGACGAATGGTGAAAGACAGGTTTGAATCCACTTTTCCCAATAATTGTGATCTTCTGTAATAATCATCCAAAACAGGTGTGCCAACAGGAAGTGATTGTGCGCCCGCTTTTCTTCCGGCCAGGATGGAAGTAAAGGCAACAACAATTATAATGGCAAATATTTTTCTCATTTTTTAAGTGCCTGTTTGTATTGATTCAGCAGCAATCCTTCTTTTATCCTATTAAAAACTTTATGGTTCATTGCTGATAGGTAATTGTTGACAGCTAATTGCATAACAACATTTTTAAGGGCATAAAAGAAGTATAGTTTCGAATTCTTAAAACCTGTAAGTAACACCTGCCTGTATTTGCAAATTAAATTTATTTATCTGGTTTTTAAAAAAAGGGTCGTTACCCTTTTCTTTTAAAGCCCACTGATAATCCAATGATTGAATGCCTTGGATCTTCGCATTAAAAATCAAATTTTTATAATTCCATTCTCCGTTTGCTGCCAAACTCAAATCTACCCAATGTTGTGAATAATTTTGGCTGTCAGAAAATGCATAATAATAATAGTCGTTGTTATGAACATATCGTTCTAATTGTATGCCCAACCTTTTCAATCCTTTTACCCAGCTTACATCCAAAGATTGCAAGTTAGCGCCCGGCCCGATTCCAGCCCCCAAAACCTCTCCCCTATTGGTATAACCCTGCCGGATGCTTTTGCTTACATACCATTCGTAACCCTGTAAAATTTTACTGATTGAAGTTTCCTGAAGCTGGGTAACCTCAACACCGATCATAATATTTTCATTCCGGGATTTACGGAAAGGCAGCATTTTCCGAAGTCCCCAAATGTAAGCGCGTGACTGATCCGGTAACAGCAATGTTTGAGTGAAATCGCTTGTAGAATTATTATGGCCAAATTCAAAGTAAATTTCAGCATGTTCCTTCGCCCAAAGCCAGCGCATAAATACAGAGCTCCGCTGATCCTGTTTGTTGATTGCCTGATCCGGGGCAGATACTGTTTTTATCGATGAAAAAATCGGCAAATAACCTTTTAATCCGCTTAGATCCTTTCCGTAGGTTTGCGAACTTTGATCAAACCCCAAAAACAATCCCGGAACCCATTTTGGCTGCCAAGTAATGATTATTCCGGCTAAATACCGCCAATCATTTGGCTTGGGAACATATAAATTAGTCTCAAAAAAACTATGATCAGGCTCTAAAGGCGGATAACCAGAATTCTCCAATCGCCCGGCAATTAACTGCCCTTCAAAAGAACCGATCGGTGTTTTTAAAGGCTTTAATGTATTTAACGTTAAATGTTTAAATCCGGGCGCAGAATTACTCATCAATAGTGAATTTCTGATGCCCGGTCCCCACCATAAATTCTCCGTAGATAAACCAAAAGATAAAGATTTAAAGTTTAACCTGATGCTGCTTTGGCCCCAGTAAGCCATTCCATAAATGGCTGTACCAAACCTTACGGGTGCATCAATATTATTGTAGATATCGTAATAACGGGCAAATATTACATCATACTGGTTTTTATTAAAAGTATCAAACGTGGCATTTTCAGCAATAACCAACTCAGGTTTAAATTGTATCGTTAAAGGTCCATATTGTGCAAAAATCCCTGCACTCATTAAAGTTTGAAGACCTTTTGCCGGGATCATCGAGCCATCATTCCAGCCATAAGGATGATCTGAATTAATTTGAGTTTGAAAATTTAGTGGTAAAAGAAGCACTTTCAGCTTTTTGTTGGCCGATTGCCGTGAACTGTTTGTTTTGAAGAGATTGTAGCGCTTTTCGGTGCTATCCGGATAAAAAATGGCTTTCCCTTTTTTTATGAAATTGGGGAACAACGGGCGAACAGTAAAAGAAACGCTTGAATCTGTGTTTCCCAGTAGTTGTTCCCTTCTGAAATAATCTTCTACAGCATTCGTCCCAACAGGCAATGATTGTGCAAAACTTTTTAATTCTGCAAAAATTATTAATGCAACTATCCCGATCAGCTTTATAATTCTCACAAGGTGATTGCTTTTATGTTGATATTATCTACAGACCAACTTTCATCACATTTCGGATCTGTGGTATTTGTTTGAACCAATTTATCCAGACACTCCAATACCAACGCACTGCTGGAATGCTTGAAAGTTTTTTCAATTTTATACATCGTTGTTCCGTTAGCACTATTTTTTTGACTGCAAGCTCCAGGCAAATCAGTTCTGTAAGCACCAGCCCTTGGATTGTGATTACTGTTTGGATAATCGGAAGGATAAGCCTGCGGAGGGCAAAATACGCCAACGCCGCATTGCTCATTTGAAAACGTAGTGTTGATATATGGATTGCCATCCACAAGCATTTCCCAAATATCTGGTCCATCTGGTGCTAATTTATCACCTTCCCAGTTGTCGTGAATGTATAAATCAAAAGAAATGGTAACCAAGTCATGCTTAGGCAAAGTGTTTACCGTCAAAATAAAGTTACCATTGTTGTATTGCCCCAATACCGTGGAACCATCAAACTGACTGATTACTCCATTTTGAATATTAGATAAGTTACCTGTTTCAAAAGTATTAGTATAAACATCTATTTCGCTGCGAACATTTTTTTTGCAGGAAATAATAAGAATGAACGGAATTATAGAAAGTAGTTTTTTTATCATTTATCTACTTTTTGATACAAGGTCTAACTCCTCAAAAACAGAGTTTTTGCTTTTGAATTCTTGCACAATTTGTTTCATCGCTTTTACAACCTGCATATCATCGTTGTTTTTGGCATGATTGATTAAATCATAAATCTGACTATTTACCTCATCAAATAAATACTCCCTGACTTTTCCGATCATGATTTTCTCATGGTGCGTTGGCATTGTATTCTCATTATCATTCAATAACTCTTCAAACAGTTTCTCACCCGGCCTTAACCCTGAATATTCAATTTTTATATCCTGATTGGGGATTAACCCCGCCAGGCGGATCATACGTTTGGCTAATTCAATGATTTTTACAGATTTTCCCATATCAAAAATATAAATCTCCCCACCATTACCCATGCAGCCCGCCTCTAAAACTAACCTGCATGCTTCGGGAATGGTCATAAAATATCGGGTTATTTCAGGATGCGTTACGGTAACCGGGCCGCCCTTTTCTATCTGTTCCTTAAACCTGGGTATAACCGAACCATTGGAACCCAGCACGTTACCAAAACGCGTGGTAATGAACCTGGTAACTGGCCTGGTATGATTTAACTGACTTAAACCATTGCTGAAACGAAAGTCCTTACTGTTAATTGATTTGTTTAAAGACTGCACATAAATTTCGGCAATTCTTTTTGATGCGCCCATCACATTTGTTGGGTTCACAGCCTTGTCCGTAGATATCATTACAAACTTTTGTACTCCATATTTAACCGAAAGGTCTGCTATGGTTTTGGTGCCCAATACGTTTGTTTTAATCGCTTCGGAAGCATTATCTTCCATTAAAGGAACGTGCTTATAAGCAGCAGCATGATATACATAATGAGGCTTGTAAGTCTCAAATAAATGACACATTCTGTTTTCATCCTTTACATCGCCAACAAACGCATGAAAGTTTGTATTGGCATGCTTATCTTCAATTTCAAGGTACAGGTGATGCAAGGCTGTTTCAGATTGATCACAAAGAATGATTAATCCGGTATCAAACTTCAATAATTGCCTTACAATTTCACTGCCGATAGAACCGGCTGCACCCGTTATTAATATCCTTTTTCCTTTCAATTCATTCTGGATGGCAGTTATATCAATTTGAATGGATTTTCTGTTTAAAAGGTCTTCTATATTAATTTTCTGGATTTGTGTTGGCTGCAATTTTCCGCTTGGCCATACATTATGCGGAGGAATATTTAATACTTTAATATCGTTTTCAAGACAAGTATCAACTATATTGTTTTTTCGCTCCAATGGTATTTTATAGGAAGCAAAAATAATTTCGTCCACCTCATGTTCTTCTATCAGTGGTAATAAATCATTAGCATCTAATATCTTAATCCCATCAATTGTTTTTCCCACCTTTCTTTGGTCATCATCCACAAAGGCAATGATATTTTTATTAACCTTATAATCATGGTCAAATGTTCTTTTTGCAGCTACGCCCGCTTGCCCTGCACCATAAATAATAACTCTTATCTTATCTAACTTTAAGTTTTTTATATACAGAAAAAAATATTTCACTAAAACCCTATAGGTAACCATTAATATAAAGCAGGCTAAAGCATTGATGGCCAATGTGCTGTTTGAAATAAAAGGTTGCCTGGCAAATGCCAAAGAAAGCAGATTGATTATAAAAAATGCGCCGTTACTAATCAATACAGCTGATAAGATCCTGAAAGAGTCCTGTGCGCTAGTGTACCTGATAATGCCTGAATAAGTCTTTACAGCAAAAAATACAATTATGCTGATGCCAAATATAATTAGTACATTCTGACTGAATTGGATATAGTTTAATCTGGAGAAGTCAAAATTATATTTAATTATATAGGCAACTGTCATAGACAGTAAGCAGATCAATAAGTCGAGCGTAAAAATAATCCAGCGTGGTACTATATTAATGTGATTGAATAATTTAGATGTAGTCATTTGTTTGAGCGTAAGAACCGGAATTGAACCACTGTTAAATTTTTACATGAAAAAGGTATTTATGTTTATAATGAAATTCTGTGGAATTTTAAGTAATTGTTTGTAAATCATCTAATCTATTTTTGATACTTCTTTTATGCCTTAAAAACTGGTATTACCGGATAATAGCTCATACCATATTACACATATTTTATAATGCTAAAAGAAGCATAATTGCTTTTTTGTATTCAGACGATTTCTCCATAAACGTTTTAAATACTTAATTGAACAGCGTGTAAATTTATATTAAATTAAATGCAATAAACCTATTCATTGTATTTTTATAGTTATACGTAAAAAAAGGTTATTCTGTTGCATGAAATAATCTTTTTGGCCCTTCCATAAATAAACGGATCAAAATAAATATCATTGTTGCTATAGTAACCAACAAAGCTAAATTAAAATCAGATGCAGTTAAAAAAGTTATCAACATCGTATTCACGATTATTTGAACAAACATATACAAGCCTGCAACCAGCAGATGAGGTATTTTTTTTTCATTAGCCAGATATTGATAAAAGTGATGCCGATGAGCTTCAAATATATTTTCGCGCCTTATTAATCTAAACATAATCGTTGTAAACGTATCTAATCCATAAACCAACAACAATATAAAATAGTAAGGGTTTTTTGTCTTGATAATCAAAGATAGCAAGAAGAACAATATAATAAAGGCAAGGCTTACGCTACCCACATCACCGGCAAAGCATTTAGCTTTTGTCCTGAAATTGAAAAAGTTGAAAACCAATACGGCTAATATGGCAGCAAGTAGCAAACCGGTGGAAGTAAAGCTAACGATTGATAAATTAATTATATACAAAGTAACTAAAGCTACTAATCCGTATCCTCCGGTAATTCCATTAATACCATCCATAAAATTGATAGCGTTAATTGTACCAATTACAAATACAAAAGCCAGTAAAATCAAATATACCGGGAGCGCGAACATCCCAATCTGATAAAAAAGTAATGCTACAGCTGCCAGGTGAAACAGAATCCGTACTTTACTGCTCAGTTCGCTGATATCGTCCATAAAACTGATTAAACTAATCAGTAATAACCCGAACAAAAAACAGGGATAATTTAAGCCGGCATAAAAAGAGTATATAAGGAGTGCAACTGCAAAAATAATTCCGCCGCCCCTTATTGTTATTTGGCTATGCGAACTGCGATGATTAGGTTTATCAATAATGTTATAATGATCAGCTATTTTAAAATAAAAAAGTTCTGCTAAAAACAGTATCAATAAGCTGATGATAATTACAAATAAGGACATAAATTATGCTTTGTTAAAAGAAGCAGCCGTTATTTGTAAGCCTTCTTTCGCATTTAATGGTAATTTTTTATTAATAGCAGCTTTTATTTTTGCATTACTAACTATATAACTTTCTGTTAGTTTACTTAATCGCTCTGTAGTTAAAGGAAGATGCAGAACGTCACCAACTTTTGCAAGAAAAGTAATTAAACGGGGTGATATATTCCAAAGACGAGGCTTTTTATTTAATGATGCAGCTAATATAGTAACCACTTCATTTGTAGATAATGCTTCATCATCAGCAATATTATAAATTCCTGATGGTATATCTTGCCTCGTTAAAATTTCTTTGATACAAAAGCAAAGATTATCAATGCTGAGAAAAGATCGTTTATTATTAAATCCTGCTAAAGGATAAGGAATCCCTTTTTTTACCACTTGGTACAACAAGTTTAAATTACCTTTATTCCCCGGGCCATGAATCATGCAAGGCCTTAAAATATAATAAGATTTATCTTTGGGCAATGGCTGGCTTTGAATGTATTGTTCTGCCATTAACTTGGATTTACCGTAAAATGTTTGAGGATTAGGAATAATATTTTCTGTAAGTATCCCATCTACATGATCAGCCGCAGCCTTAACAGAACTTATGAAAACAAATTTTGTAGCATTAGAATTAAGAAAGGCATCATATAGCGATTTTGTCAGTTCGTAATTAACCTGATAGTATTCATTCGGATTAGATACATTTTTTAGATCATGAGCTTTACCGGCAAGATGAATGATAATATTTGTATCAATATCCAACTTTAAGTTCCCGGTCAACGCCTCCCGTTTAAGCGGGCTGATTTTAAATAAAGTGCTGTTAAAAGAACTAATAAGATTTTTACCAACAAAGCCGGTTGCCCCAGTTAAAACTATATTCTTATTGTTTGACATCTTGAATTATTTCATTCCATTTCTTACTAAGAGTATGAATATTATAATGTTTTCTCACACCATGAAAGGCATTTTCTTTCTTTTCGTCCAAATTAACCCGATCGTTTAAAATTTGCTTTATTAATTTATAAAAATCCATAGCTATATCATTAATATTCCTTTTATCTTTTATATTGTCCAGATAATTTCCATTATAAAGGTCTTCTCTATTAAAATATTTAGAATTATTAATAATCCATCCGGAATTTAAACTACTTATCAGAGCGGCAAGATCAGACCATTGAGGGCAAATACAAATTATAGCCAGTCCGCCAGCCATCATTGCATACGTTTTACTTGGCAAACAAACAGTTGCGCCACCGGGGGTTAACGAAACTAATCCGATATGGAAATTACCAATATCCTCTCTCCACTGATTACTTGGAACTGACGATATAATTTTAACAGGATAGCCCTTAAGTGATGTTTCCAGGAGCTTAACTTGCGCTCCGCTTACATAAAAATTAAATTCAACTAATGAAGAAATATCTGAATTACAAATATATTTCACAGATTCAATTATTGAAACTACATCATGCAAATGCCCCAACTGGCCACCATAATGTACTATGAGTTTTCTATTATTTAAGTCTTTATTATAGTTTGCAGGATATAAAGACAGGTCCGTAGAGATATCTATTGTCTTGGAATCAGAAGCTTTTCCCCATCTGTTTTCTGCATGTATTTTCAAAAAATCACCTAAATATACAGTTGCATTACATTGTTGCTGGTTTAACTTTGTTATTACACCAATTAATCTTGATTTTATTGAGTTAACTTCTATCGACCCCGCAATTTCAATAGCGTCCGGAAATAAGTCATATAGCATGTGTATCACTTTGCCATTTTTAAACTTAACTATCATTTTTATTAAATAAGGAGCATAGAATGTATTACTTGATATAACAAAAATACTATTGTTCCTGCTTGTTAAACCTTTATAAATTAAAAACAAAGGGTATAATAAATACATTTGTATCCTTAACCATACCTTTTTAAATCCTGAACTTTTTGCAAGTTTACGGTACTTTGTTTCAGATAGAAAATACAGTGGTTCTACCTCATATCCTGCATTCTCAATAGTTTTGCCTAAAAAGAAAAAATAGTCAATCCCTACACTGCTTGCTGTATAAACTTTTATTTTCTGTTTATCCATGGCTTATGCAACGATACAAGGACATATACAATTTCCTTTTTTTATGTGATAAAAGAAGCATACAAAATTTGCTGTTGAATAAAATTTAAAAAGGCCCTTAATTAAAATTGTATCAGGTGCTACTGATTTGTTTATATAATAGTGAAGTTTCGGCTGCTGTTGTACCCCATGAAAATTTTCCTGCATTAATTTTTCCAAGTTCAATCAGGGATAATCTTAACGTATCATTTAATAAGTTTGCAACAGCTTCTTTTATAGCGCTTACTTTAGCTTCGGGAATCAAAACAGCAGCATTCCCGGCAATTTCCGGAATACTTGAATTATCACATGCTATTACAGGGCAGCCACATGCCATTGCTTCTAATACAGGCAATCCAAAACCTTCATATGATGATGGATATACCAAACAAAACGCATTTGCATATAAGTTTTTTAACTCATCATTAGTTATATTAATATGCGATGAATACCTGCCATCAACATATTTGTTTAATAAATTTATTTCTTCGGTATTTAATTGTCCCCCTCCGCAAATAAAAAGCTCAAAACCTTTCATTTCACTAACAGCCACTACCACTTTATCAAAGTTTTTATAGGCATGCCTGGATCCAACATATAATATATATTTTACGTTTTTATTGAAGTCAGCAGTGTTTACTGCCGAAAAATATTCTTCAGATAGCCCGTTATAAATTACTTTAATTAGTTTATCATGTAAAATACCAGAATAATAATGTTCCAGATCGTCCCTCGTATTTTGCGATACGCAAATTATCGCATTGGCGCGTCTGATAGCAATTTTTTTAAACACTAAGTGAACCCATCTTTTAATGCCTGCCCTCATTATTCCCTTTTCATAGCCTAAATCATGAATAGTAATGATTCTTTTAATATTGCTTTGGAATGAATAGCGATTGTAAGTAGAGTGATAAATTGAACCGGATGGCAATACTTTCATTAACGGAAAAAAAGGCAATATTTTTTTGTTGATTTTAATTTCTGTACTTGTATTCACCTCTGATATGAAATCATTAAATATTATATTACTGTAATCGTTGCCATTAAGTATAACTTCCAACGATAGGCTTTTGTCCTTTAATAAACGTTTAATTATTTCACCAAATACGATACTAATACCACCAATTTCTTGAAGTGTAAAAATGCAATTATCATAATAAACCTTAAGTTTAGTACTCTTATCCATTACTAATCAAACTACAACTTTAAAATATATAACAGCAATACTGCATGTTTTTTCATTTTAGCTGATAATAAATTTGGCCAAAGTTAAATTTATTGTTTAATTCTATTTGATTAAAATTTGCAAAAAACTTTTCAGATAAAGTATTTAGCCATTTTTTACCCTGCTGCAACTTTATAAAAACCTGTCTGATTAGTTTATTTTTATATTTTTGCATTTTAATTATTGTTTTAAAAGTTACCTTCCTACCACTGTAAATTATATGGATAGCACTGATTATTTAAAAAATTTTAATCCTTATAAGATTAGCGAACTTAAAAGATTGGGGAATAAGTATGATGGGGGATATATAGTACACGGGCCTTCCCTAAAGGATATTGATATGTTAGTAACCTACGGTGTTGGTTACAATGTAGAATTTGAAAAGGCTTTCAATGCTTTTACCAAAGCTCCGGTTCTGGCATTTGATCCCACGATGAAGGATATTAATGTATTTAAGGATAAAATAAAGGAAGGCCGTTTCTTAGATGTACTAAAACAACTACGATGGCTTATTAAATGGATAAGTAGTGAGAAGGACTTAGCTAAGCATCAAATTAAATTCATTTAGGAAGGAGTTTCGGATAAAGATACATCCGAATATAAGACATTTAAAACCCATGTGAAGGAATATCAACTTGAAGATAAGAAGATAGTACTTAAAATAGATGTTGATGGTGCTGAATTTTTAGTGTTTAATGATCCCAATATTTATACTCAATTAGATAACGTAGTCCAGCTGATTATTGAATTTCATGATCTGGATCAAAAGATAGAGGAGGTACATACTATTATTAAAAAAATTGCGGCCACTCATACACTTATTCATATTCACGGAAATAATTATGGTGATCCTTTTGAATATAAAGGAAAGAAAATACCGAAAGTTATAGAAGCAACTTTTATACATAATTCTTTTTTACCGCCAAATGTTATGCTATCCGATCAAAATTATCCCATTGCAAATCTTGATAGTCCTTGTGATAAATCAAAAAGGGATATTGAGCACGATTTTTTTAAATGATATATTCTGCCTTCTTTTTTCTTAGGGCCTGTTTAAATTTTGTTCAATATAATTTTTATATCCTTCTTTTATCACCTAAAAAACTGGGAGGTTTTTAGGTGATAAAAGTAAACAACAAAAAAATGCAGGCATAAAAGAAGCATTATAAATTTTTGATATAAATTTAAACGTGGACTTTTGGTATCCTGCTATTTTTAATATACTTTATCATTGAAAAGATTATCGGGTAAATTAATTGTACACTAATTACTGAGTAAGCAATTGTATTATGGAAATTTGCAAATACAATGATATTGAGCAATATAGCTAAACCGGTAACCTTATAAGTATCAGACTTAATTACAAAATAGTAGTAAAAATTAATAACGGCTATAAAATAAAAGAACATCAGAAACAAACCTTTCCACCTAAGATAGCCGAAACTATATACATATATGGTCCCGACATTTAAAAAAGGATTGATCTGATAGAAGCTTTTTTCTTGAGTTGGAATTAAGAACTTGGTAAGAAAAGTCGGCAAAAATTCATTAAGTACCAAGTCTTTATAATTTCCTCCAGGAACCGTAGTGTAATTAATATTATTTTGAAGGTTTGCCACAGGGGATGCAATATACAAGTACGACCAGTAAAATTGTTTTGGGACAGAACTGTCCAAAAACTCATCTGTAGCTCCCGAAGCCCTGGCTATATATGTTGGATCTTCGCTATTGGACCGGATATCCCCCAAAATACCAAACATGAATAAAATGAATATAATACCAAATATACTTTTTATTACAATTTTGTAAGATATTGACGGCCTGCTAAATAAAAAAACAAAGAAAGAACCTAAAAGCACATGTAAAATACTTGACCTGGTAACTAATAGAATAAACGGTACTAAGGCCACTAAAAATAGCCAAATCATTTTTATTTTATGGGTTGATATGTATTGATGGAATAAATATATAGCGTAAAAAGTATTAAACGATATAAGAAAAGTATGTAAAACCGGGATACCGAAAGCATATTCATCGTATTCAAAGGAACCGGATATCACATTCAATATCGGAAGTCCATGGGAATATATTACCTCAATAAAATAAAGCACATAAACAACAATAAGCGTAGCTACATTATTTGATGAAATATTAATAGCCTTGTAATTAAATGGTTTTGTATATTGTATATTGATACCAAGTATCAAACAAACCGCAAATGTAAAAACATAAAACAGAACCAGATTTGTTGTTAGTTTAGGATAAAGTGTGGACCATTGTAAAGCATAAACTATAAAAGGTAGTATAAATGCCAGTATATATACAAAATTAGGATTAACAAGTATCTTTTTCATTGCTTAACAACTTTCGGTATGTGTTATTACTTGTTAACTAAGCACTTTAAATTGCATGGCTTCCAATTGTTTCAAAGCTGAATTAAAGAAGTAACCAATTCTTACTTTTTCTCCAACAGCGTTAGTGTTTTTAAGCATAACGCTGTATTCCTGATCACTCATTCTATTTAACTTAGCCGGTATATCGGCAATACTATTTATAGTAATACCGATATTATTTTTTAACACAAAATCAGCAATGGCTGCATTAGAAGGGATAATAATAGGGATACCTGCAGCAATGTATAGCGAAGCTTTATGAGGATTATTGTATTGAAGGTATTCTCCAATCCGTCCACCGCAATGATTTATACTGTCACCATCCCAAACTAAACCAAATTCACCCTTTAATTCTTCAATTAAACCATCTGGCGGATATGTACCCATCCACTTTACATTGTTATGTGCGGTAATAACTTCTGAATTAATAAAAGTTCCGTACAATCTAAACTTAACTTCCCCTTCAATTTTATATAAATCATAAATAAACTTTCCTCTTCCTAAACTTCCGGCAAAAACTACAGTTTTATCATTGATAGTAAAATCCTTTAATTTATTATATCCTGCATTATTATGTAAATAATCAAAAATTTCTAATTCAACCACTTTTGCTGTAAGGCCATTAGCAGTTAGCCAGGCGGTCATCCTATTATTATGTGATACGACGACAGTATAAGCATTGAGATTTAAAATCTCTTTTTTAATGTTAAATTTTTTATCTCGAATAGAATCTACATCATGAATAATACAAGCTATCAAACACTGCTTATATTTTAGCAAACGCGCAAAAAATCGAAAATAATTATTTATACCTTTTAAAGGATATTGAACAACTATTATTGATTTCTTTTTAATTGTAAATAAAAAGTAAACAAGATTTGAAAAAAGCTTTAGTACATTATAAAAAATTAAATAAGGCGTTTTAATAAAATTGACTTCTAAATCTTTGTAATTATTCTTATTTAAAATTTTCTTACAATCATCAATAGCTTTAGATCCTGCATTATTCTCTACTGAATTAATTTGTATATTGAAATGATATTTTCCTCCCATCTATACATAATATAGTTTATACTTTTTAATCAACAATGTTTTATGATTATTTTTTAAATTTTTTGGTAAGCCCTTCAAATACAAACCCAAAGGCAGATTTTTTTGTTATATCAAAATTCTCTACAAAAACCTGCTGCGCATAAGCAGATACCGGCGTGTACTTTATGCTTTTACGCATTTGAAAAAATTTGGACATACCAATTAGGTTATACCAGGCATATTTGAATTGCCCATACTTTAAAATTTTTAAATTATTTACCATAATCCTGAAAATAAACTGCCATCGCTTAACAGAAAAATATTTATATGCTATCGCTAATTCATGTTTGGTAACAAAAACCCTTAACCGCTTACTGGTACGGTTAATTTTACTTGCTCTGTGATTTACACGGCTATTGGCAAAATATCTTACATGATAACCTGCATTTAAGCATCTGAGGCCTAATTCCCATTCATTTACATAAAGAAACATCCAATCTGCATAGCCACCAATTTTTTCATAAGTTTCACGTCGTAGTATGGCACCGCAGCCAATAAAGCCAACTGTTTCGTCTCCGTCTTTCCAACCCCACATTTCACTTGTATAAGGGCCATTAACCACATTAAGGGCTAACACACCAACATCCAAATTTTTATCCAGGTAAGCCAAGGTCTCATTTAATCCACTTTCAATATGGCTATCGTCATCAATAATTATAAAGTAATCACCTTTGGCTTTTTTAAAACCCAAGTTCCAGGCTGGCGCACCTGTATTGATAGGATTTTCAATTAGGATTACCTCTGGAAAATCCAATTTTACTGCACTTGCACTTCCATCTGAAGAAGCGTTATCAACTATTATAATCTCATAATTGCCGGGATCATTTTTTATTAGTTCTTTAGTTTTTGCTATTGTTAAAAGTACTTCTTCTTTTCTATTATAATTAACTATTACAAAGGAAGCTTTCATTAAATGATATACTTAAAAAAAATTTAAAAAAGGTTTTGTTGACCAAAATTCCTGACGGTAGAACTTTTCAACTTCTAATTTAACAGGCGTTTGTTTTAAACTTTTCTTTAGTTTAAAAAATTCGACTAATACCCAATAATACCATGGAATTGAACGTATTCCATATTTATGAACTCCTTTTAAGTTATTTAAAAACACTCTTGTAAGATATAATGTCCTGTGCTTTCTGTTAAAATACTTATAAACAATGGCCATTTCATTTCTTACAGAAAATGTTATAAGCCTTTTGTTCGTTCTGTTGATACTACTTGTACGGTGTGTAACATGACAGTTAGAAAAAAAAACAATTTTATAGCCTGCTTCCATACAACGAATGCCATATTCGTACTCATGTGTATATAAAAAAATCCAATCTGCATATCCACCTATTTTATCATATACTTCTTTTCTTAATATAGCGCCACATCCTATAAATCCAGCATGTACAGATAAATTGTCCCAATCCTTCGTTTGAAATGCCCCTCCTTTAATATTTAAAGCAAGTACACCAACCTCATGATGTTGATCTAAATAAGACAGTGACTCTTTTAGGCCAGAATCTATATGACTATCATCGTCCAAAGTAATAAAATACTTACCTTTTGCTTTTGCAAAACCTATATTCCAAGCAGGAGTACCAATATTTATTTTGTTTTCGATTAATAGAGTATCAGGATGTTGATTTTTTATCGCAGTCGCGCTTCCATCTACTGAAGCATTATCTACTATTATTATTTCATAATCTTCAAAATTAGAACCAATTATGTCTTTTGTTTTAGAAACAGTTAACAAAAGTTCATCTTTCCTATTATAGTTAACTATTACAAATGAAGCCTTCATATTAATTTATCTGCATGATATTCTATAACATTTAATTAAATTTCGATATAAAACTTTGTGTTTTGTTAAACTTTGAATGATATAAAACAGATAAGATTGAACCAATTGTAATGTATAACTTGAAAGTATTAATTAACATGTCAATCAAAATAATATACAATATTGCTGAACCAACAATCCTGTTTATATAACTCGGTTAATGGTTTTTTGCTATAACAGCATTAAATTGCAGGTAAGCAGATTGTTTTCTATGTAGTTTGTTTAGATAATGCATCTTTCGTTCAAAAGTAACTTCGTTAATTGATATTGATTGCGAAGATAAATAAATATTTGAATCTAAGAGCCTGTTTAAGTTTATGTCAGTAGAAACCATAATGCTTCTTTTATCCCTATAATTATTTAATTAGGGTCTGCTGAAAAACTCAAGATATAGGGTATAAATAATAGGATTGAAACAATGGTATCAAAAAATGATTGAACCATTGTTTCATTTCAGATAATATTGCTGAAAAACATTTTCCTGTA